>ERZ781398.1012-NODE-1012-length-28085-cov-4.561434_pt1 | contig 28085 bp, 35 predicted proteins | sample MGYA00433077_ERZ781398 | MGnify/ENA primary metagenome ERZ781398 (study PRJEB29847, sample SAMN06458254) | wastewater metagenome | isolation source: Wastewater bioreactor | place: South Africa: Cape Town | study: EMG produced TPA metagenomics assembly of the... | reverse complement strand
TAGTATTCTATCAAATGGCGCCATCTAACTAATTTTCCCATCGAATCGAAGAGAATCTTGATCAGCTAACTAATCAAATCAGTCAGTTGAATGTTTGGTTTTCTTAGTCGTCGATTGATCACAAGAAAATAAATTCAGATAAATAAAAATGCTTTCAAATATTTACCGTCAACATACAGAACGTATTTCAACTTTAAAACAAAAACAAGGTTTCAATTCATTGATTTCATTCGGAATCAATTCAATCTCTTTCGATTTATTTAGAAAAAAGAAAAAAAGAATTACTTTCATCTGTTGATCAATTCGCTCATAATATTATTGATCAACTCAATGATCAGTTTGTATTTCAATCGTTGTAAACATGTCATGTTTTTTTCTTTCGATTATGTAGAGTATCAGAATGTTATAAAAATGAAAAACGTATCGATCAAGCATGTAAACAAATCATCAATCAATCGAATCTTCTTCTAAAACAATCTCAAACATGGATTCAACTTATTGGACAATTTAATCTTGCACTTAAAGTTTCATTTTCTATTTACAATAAATCACATTTCATATTTGTTTTTTTTTCACAGGAATTAGGTGATATGGAAAATTATTCGAAAATTATTGAAAGAGAATGTTCAACAATAACAAATACATTAGCAACTGTTCATCAAGATCTTATCGTTCAACAACAACAACAACAAACAAACAAAGATTGACTTGTAAATATCGTCTATTCTCGAACTTTATCTTTTAATTGAATCAAATAAATATTTCTTATCAAGTGATGAAAACATAATTAACACTTTCTAATATTCGACGTACTTTATAGACACAATATAGAAATAGAACGATGATGAAAGCTGCTGTTGTAACGAGTTTCACCGAACCATTGAAAATCATTGAAATACCAAAACCTGAATTAGGACCCAACGATATCTTAGTAAAGAATATTGCTTGTGGAGTTTGTCATTCAGATTTACATTTAGCTAAAGGAGGTAAATGTTTTGTTATCGATTAAGAAATAAAAGTTCATTGTTAAATTGAAAAGATTGGGATATAAAACCTTCGTTACCACGAATAGTTGGTCATGAAGGTGTTGGTGAAATTGTTGACATTGGTTCACATGTGACAAATAATCAACTAAAAAAAGGTGATCTTGTTGGTGTTCCATGGATTCAAAAAACGTGTCTTCATTGTGAATATTGTTTAACTGGTCGAGAAACACTTTGTTTAAATCAACGAAATTCAGGTTTTTCAATTGATGGATGTTTTGCTCAATATTCAATTGTTGATGCCAATTTTGCTACGAAACTTCCTTCGGGAATGGATCCTTACACATCAGCACCATTGTTTTGTGCTGGTGTTACAGTTTATAAAGCTTTGAAAGTTTCTCAAGCTCGACCTGGTCAATGGGTTGCTATTGTTGGTATTGGAGGTCTTGGTATGTCGACACACATTTACTTATTCAAAAATCTTTCTTTATTTTTGTCATATAAATTAGGATCACTTGCTGTTGCTTATGCTCGTGCTATGGGATTCAGAGTTTTTGCTGTTGTTGCACCGAATGATCAAGTAAAAGCATTTGTCAAGCAACATATTCGATTGTATCTATTGATTTAGGCTGCTGTTCAATTATCGAAAGAGATGGGAGCTGAACAAGGTTTGTCTTCAAACATTTTCTTTTAAAGAAAGAAAAAAAGAAAGAAATCGATTTAGTTTATGATGGTCCAAGTGAAATGAGCAGTCAAACAATTGTTGAAACAACAGGTGGTGGTGTTCAAGCAATACTTGTTACTGTTCCATCGTTAAGCGCTTATGATCAAGCATTGAAATCAATAAAACGTGGTGGTCGTCTTGTTTGCGTTGGTTTACCCAATGGTAAAATGTCTGTTCCAATTGTTGATTGTGTTTTAAATGGAATTGAACTTGTTGGATCGATTGTTGGCACAAGACAAGATTTACAAGAAGCTTTACAATTAGCTCAATTACATCACATTGTTTGTAAAATTCAAAAGAAGAAATTAGAAGATATCAACGAGATTTTCAATGATATGATTCATTATCGAATTAGTGGAAGAATTGTTTTAGATTTGACAAACAATTAAAATCTCTCTTTTTCATCACACTTAGATAGACAAGAAAACATACTGTTTCTTCTCCTCTCCTATTGCGCCTTTTTCTTTTTTATCCTTTCGAAATAAAATAAATGACTGATCGATCAACCGTAACGGATGACGTTCGAAACAAACAAATCGATCGTTAGTAAAGAGTAAAAAAATCTTCTTCATTTCTAATCGAACAAACGAACGAAAATGGATCAACGAAAAGTACGAAAAACGAAAGGTTCCAATGATTTAACACAGAAAGGTTTCTTCTTTGATTGATTTCAATTGAAAATAGTTCGAAGAATGTTTTTTTGTTTTCTTAGAATTATCTGTACTTCGATCAGCAACTCAATTAACTGACAAAGGTAAAAACAAAGATTTGACGAAAGTCAATTGAATTGTTTTTCTTTTCTGTAGAAATCAAATTATGGCACACAGTAAATTTCTTTCAAATTAACAAATCGAATTTAAAATAAATGTCTAAAGGAATTTCTTCGTAAATTTCCAACGGGTAAAGTCGATCGACAAGCATTTGTTAAAATGTATGAAGAACTTTATCCCGAGAAGAATACAGCGTTGTCTTGCGAGTGAGTTCGTTCGTTTGACTTTGAAAATTGATTTGAATGTTGATATTTTAGTACATTATTTGATATTATCGATACGAATCATGATAATACCATTGATTTTAGTGAATTTCTTTTTCTTTCTGCTGTTGGAAATCGAACGGGAAGTTTAGATGAACGACTTGATATTATTTTTGATTTGTCTGTTTTTCATTTGAAATGATTTTATTGATTGATTGTTATTGTTGTTGTTGTTTAGATGGGATGTATCCAACGATGGATTACTCGATCAAGATGAACTTGCTCATTTAATTTCTGCAATGGTAAATCTTTTCTTTTTTTTTTGAAAGAAAAATGAAATAAATTCGATTTGAATCAGTATGATCGAGCGAATATCACCGATCGACAAGGTCAACAAGATCCACATCAACGAGCCAAAAATATTATCAAACAACTCGATATCAATGACGATCACAAATTAAATAAAGACGAATTTATCAATGGGTATTTCATATTTAACTTTTGTTCTTTCTTTTCGAATACAAATTTTGTCGAATATTTTAGATGTAAAAATGATGAACATATTCGAAAACTTCTTGCGCCTGATTCGTAAACATGTTTTTTTTCTTGTTTTCGTGATAAAAATAAATTCGTGAAAAAAGAAAACTTCATAAATTATCAGTCGAATCAAAATGACTGCCGGAATTAGATCGAGGACGATTTGCAGGTGGAACTGATGGTGAAACTGGTTTTGCTTTAAAGAAATTAGGAGGAACTGTATGATGATAATTTTTAGCTAAAAGAGGAATTTCAATGGGATCAGGATCATTAAAAACTCGACGTTTAAATGGATTTTCTAATCGTTGCATAACAAGTATTTCAACAACAATGATATGATATTCTAAACCCAACCAAAAGATTGCTTGAATTCCTAAAAAGATCATTTGTTTTTGTAAATCTTCATATTCTTCAGCGAAATGTTTTAAATGCAATGCTTCAGCTGATAAATCAAACCAAATTAAACCACAATTGATTCCAATTAATAAATAAAACAACGATGAACGTAACAACCAATGATTCTTTGAAGTTCGAAATAGACAAATAAATTGTAAAATATTGAAAACACCATCGACTCCTTGTGCGATCATTGAGATCGACGGAGTTGGACAACTACCTTCATGATGTTCTTTCGAAGAAAACCAAATACTATTCAAAATATTTACCGACAATTTCGCTAAGAAAAACAAAATAAATTGAAACATTTCAACCCCATGAAAATGAATTTCAACAACAGCCATTTCGCCATTGAATCGTCGTGCAAATGTAATTACAATTGTTAAAATAAATAATCCAGATAAAGCTATACGAAACAAACCATACGAACAACTTGTATTTACTTGATCACTTTTATCTAACAATTGAATTGCATACATTATGCCAACTAATGACAATGCAGTTATCACTGTTAAACCCAAACGAATATTCATTTGTTTCAAAATGACAGCAATCATTCGATCAGCTAATTCACTATTCACTGAAACGAAACATTTTTCTTTGTTTCAATTTGAAAATAGTCATGAGACTTCGATGTTACCACTTATTGATGCATCACTCGTTCCATGATCACTCGATCCACTCGGTTCACTTTGCCAAACTTTAAAAAAACATCTCAACCAAAACATATTCGAAACAGGAAGTGTGATTGAAATATACAATTCATCGTGATCACTTTTCACTAACAGATTTTCCATGACATGTGGCCAAAAGAAAGACATGATACCGAAACGTATTGCTTGATATAAACATATCGATAATACAAATCCATGCAAACATCGACGAATCCAAAGATAACATCGACGATTTCTTCCTTCGATTGGCAAATAATTCAAATCATAAACAAATATCCACAACGTTAATAAACCTCCAACAATTATACGTAAAATTCCAATGAGAATATTTGGAATTAACGATGATGGAGATTCATTTTCATCATTTATAGTGATTCCACCTATTGCACTCGTATTTGAAACTGTACAAAGGAAAAATAACGATAGAATACCAAATTCAAATAACATTTTCGAATTTAATAATACTTTCAATCGTTGTGATCGTTCATTTTTAACAAGAGAAATTAAACAAACACATAAATAAATCAAACAAATCAACATGAAAAACACTTCCGACCATAGAAAAGCTAATTTCCATTCTGTTCCATGACAACAAAATGATTTCTCACTTGGAAAATAAACTAAACATACACTGATTACTCCACAAAACAACAAACTTAACACGTTCACTACGAGTTGTCTACGCATTTGATTTTATTTCAATAAAGAACACGAAACACAATTCATTCTCTTGAGATTCTTTGTCTTTATATGAATTCAACAAGAGATAACACATTTGTTTTAATGGTATTTCTCCCATTATCTCTCATAGATAACATTACAAACAAGTTCTTCTAGTCAGAAGATTTATAGTTTGAATTTGAATTCGAAGAGAGAAAAGAAAACACATTTTTGAAATTCCGTCACGTCACGTTCTTTTCGTTTCTTTTTCTGTCGATCGATATCATTTACTGATTAAAACCGTTAGTTAATCGTCGGTTTACTTTTCAAAATGAAAGAAGAAGAATTCGACAGTGAAAATGTTGAACAACCATCAAATAATACAATTTCAGCGTTTTCCAATTTCTATGCGAGAAAAACTACAAATGGATCAACGACAAATCTTTGTAAATTAAATGAAGAAATGTCAAATACATCTAGTTGAGTTCAAATATTGAGAGAAAACAAAAAACTTAAGTTGAGATGAATTAACTTTAGTATCGAATGTCGATGAATGTTTATTTGAATTCGATATAATGGATATTCCAGGACATAAGCCACGTCTTCAACGTTCACAAGTCTATCGAAATGTTCGTGTTTCTCATGTCGATGAACAATTAGCTTTTGTTTATTTGATGCTTCATGACGATTGGTTAGCTGCAACAAGAATGTTAAATGATACTTTTCAACAAGCACTTCTCGACAAACAAAATACAATTGATCTCTCTTTGTATTTACATCTCTTTCTTTCTCTTTTTTACTTCTATTCGAAATGATTTTCTGTTTAGATTAAAATCTGATGGTTATTATATGTGTAAAAGTCAATCGTCTTGGTTTCGATGTCGTTTATTAACGAAAATCAATTCAATTACAAATGTCAATGATCTGATTCATGTTGATTTAATCGATTGGGGAATGGAAAGACAAGTTTTTCTTCAAGGTTTATTTACTATTCGAAATCAATATCGACTTCATTTTCTTTTTTTCTCTTTAGATCTTCGAGAAATGCCACAATCGTAAACAAAATCTTGAATGAAAATTGAAAATCGAATTGATTTTCATTTAGATTAAGTCGTCAATCGATTTGTTGTGTTCAATGTCATTTATCTGGTATTGACAATGGTTCATTAGCCAATCTCACAACATTATCATCGTGTCATCAATTGCTAAGTTCGTTTTCTTTTCTTTTTTTATTTGAAATGCTGATTTGTTATTTAAAGATTATCACGATTATGAAATGCGTGTTCTTTCGAATGATTCAGTGATTTTATATCATAATCATGAAAATATCAATGATCAAATCATCAATTTACTTAATCAAGTCTTTGCTTTTCATTTTTTTCAGTTTTTCTTTTGAAATTGTTGTTGTTGTTGTTGTTTTTTTAGAATAATTCGATGAGAAAAGACGAATATTTACAAGATGAATTTCGTCATCAAACAATTTTAAATATTGGCGATGAACATTGGTCGATTTTAGCTTCATATCGTGCTGATGATCATCAAAATAATGATTTCTATATCTTAATGTCAGATAAAACAACGAATGATGTTGATAAAGCTTTAGCATCGATTGATTATCATCAATGTAGTGTCAAAGAACCGAGATCAATTCATCCACTTTGTGTTAAAGCGAGAATGTAAATTCATTTCCCAGAAGAAACTTAAAATGAAAAAGATTTGATTTGTTTTGAAAGGATGGTCATTGCTCCATGGAAAAATGAAAAGAATCCCAATGATCAAATCGGATATTATCGAGCATGGATAAGATCTATTGAAGGAGATCTCTGTCGAATTGTTTTCGTTGATTATGGAAATGAATGTGATATCGATCGATCGAAATTATTATCATGTCCGGCATCGGTCGCTTCATTACCTTGGTTGGCTATTCGTGTTCGATTTCAACAATATTTCTCACATGAAGAATTTAAAAAATTCTGGTTTAGAACTGATTCTCATTGGATTAAAGTTAAAATTCTTCGAATTAATAAGACTCATTATACAATTCAAGTTTTTGTTGATTATACAGCTGTTCTGCTCAATGAAGATAGAAAAAAACATATTCAATTACAAAATCAATTTAATCAACAAGATTCTCAACAATCAATTCCGAATTCATCATCTCAAATTCTTGTTGATATTCAAAAGAAATTAAATTCTTTAAGCGATCAAATTGAACAAAATCAACGAATTAATCAAGAACATTTTCAATTATTAGAAAAACAATTTCAACAGTAAACTTTCAAACAAACAAACAAACAAAACATTATTTTAGTTTTCCATTTCGTTGAATTTAATCACGATCTTTTGTTTTTTTTTCTGAAGAATAAAGATGGATTTCAACTCTTTGTATTTCAATTCAAAGTTCTATTCTAATACACATCACTTATTATACAAGAAGTAGAGTTATCAAAGAGAATTGATAACACCTTCAAAATAACTAACATAGAATATCTTGTACTTAATCAATGCCAACGAATTCGACTGATCAGAATCAGCTAATTTTTTTCCAAATACTTTGATTTTTAAAAGTGATCAAATTCCCAAGGACACCTCATGGATAAGTAATCCATCAAGACAACGAGCATAAACCTTTTTTTTTCTTAATTTTACCGACTTAAATAATAAAATGATCTTATTGCTACTTCCGTTTCTCCGTAGTATACGTAGTTTATTACTCATTTAGTTCGAAATTACCAAGTTTAATACGATTGTTATTAATCATGTAGAACGAAAAAAAATATATATTGAGGAAGTGAATGCTATATATATATATATATATCTTGAATAGTAGCACATCATACACAAAACTAATGTTTACAAATACTCATCGTTCGCGTCGCTATGATTCTAAACGAAGTTATACCATAGCTGCCAACACAATATACGAAAATTTTCATCCAGTATATCAAATTCGTCGTGGATTTTGGTTTGCAGGCGTTAGTGGTACGCAACTAGAGGATCAATTCGGTACTCCTTTGATTACAATTGAAAAAGATTTCAGAGTATTCACTGCCTCGATATACAGACTATTATCTAACGATGGTCGCGAATTAGCTAACATAAAAAAACCTTTTTCGCTATTTCGGGCTGAAATAAACACGATTTATGGACGTTTTACATTGAAAAACTTGTCTATACCATCAGACGGGATGTTTATCCTCGTGAATGGCAATAATCAAATGGTTGCCAAATGTGCTCGTGGTGTCGTAGAAATTCCTGGAAATCAAAATCAAGCATTGATATTAGCTATGATTATCGTGATTAGGTTTCTTACACCAGCTCCTCCGAATAACAGTTACGGAGGCGTACGTTGAAAAATCTGTGAACATTTTATATCCTTTTCTTTTCAATAAAAATCAGACGGAAAATGTTTATTTAGATTTTAAAAAAGAAAATTTTCTACTGTTAGAAGTTAGTCTCCCAAAAGGTCTACTTCATCGCTTAGTTCTATGAAAGTTAATATCTGGAATCATTTAAGATACGACAGTTTTGAAAATAGTTGAATAAATTGATGTTTCGTCTATCCTCTTCATCAAGAATCAGCTAATTTCTGTTGTAACTAATGTATTACCAACTTTGTGAGCTCGGCGTTCGCCTTTTCCAAATTCGTAATTGTTCCCAGGGCGATCAATACGACTGCCGTGACGGTACAAAACGGTAGCGTATACGGCCATTTTACACAGTTTACAGCCGTGCTAATTCGATCTGGGTTAGCTTTCTCAAATTTAGTTAAATCGATTGAGTTTTTGTTCATCATTTTGTGAATATACTCTATTGCAAATGTTATTATAACTTCAAGATCAAACTCTATTATGTTTGTTTTCGAATCACAATTTAGAGAAAAAAAAAAGATAAAGATTTTAGTCGAATTCTTTTTTTGTTATTTATTTGTTAAACAATAACAGATAACGATTTTAAAAAAACGAAACTGTTCATTGCATTTCATCATCATCATCATCATCGTCATTTGAATGTTGTTGTTGTTGTTGTTGAGTTGTCAATGGTTCATATGTCCATTTGGGATAAATACGTTTGTAGAGATTCATAAACACAGTATCTTGTGATTTAAGAATTCCATCAAATTGACATTTCATATGACCATGTGTACCTTTTAATACAAACAAAGTCTTTATAAGAAACAAAAGAAAGTCTTTTGGAAATTACCAAGTGATTCTTTGATATGTCCTCGTCGTCCCCAACGTGTTCGTAATTCAATCGGTTTAAACCAATTGACATCATCTAAAAGCAATCAAAAAATGAAAATAAAAAAAATATCGAAGAAGATGAACAAACCAGGATTGAAGAACATAAATCGAATGACAGCGGATCGTTTATGAATTTTAAATGGATGTCCACTGAGAACGATTCGTTTCAAAACGATTCGATCGGGATTCACCGAAAGAAGTGAACCAGTTGCAACTAATTCTTGCCGACCATCGGCAAATTCTTTGAAAGCAAGAACACTCGACGGAGGATAACTTATCGGACCGAAACATGTCGCCACCAGAGTTTGACGAGGACGGAAGAATCTTTCGAACTTTAAAAAACAAAAAAAACAAATGAAATCGAAACATTGAAATTGAAATGCAAACTTTGTGTTTGTCTCCATTCGAATGTTGAGAATAAATCGGTGCACTAGCAAATCGACGATTACCAATGTGAAATATTAAACGTTCTTTCGATTTCAAAATGATTTCACTATCATTTGTACGATTTAAAACAAGATTCAATACGGATAAACATTGTTCATATGGCAACACACTCGTTGCAAACATATGATAACCAGGTTCTAAACACAATTCATTCGAACTTATCAAAATCAACTTCGTCTTTTTACCAAATCGTTGAACTGGAACATTTTTGAGATATAATGTCACATAACTATGAATCTAAATCATAAAACAAATCTTCATAATCGAATCGAATAGAAATCGAATAGAATACTTTGGCAAAATCTTCGTTGTTTTGATTGTTTTCTTGTTCGGATTGAATTTGTTTGGTCATTGTACGGAAATTAGGAAATTGATAAATTCTTCCGTATTCAACGGGCAGATTTTCTTTCGGATCCCATTTCGTTGTTCGTAAACTTTTTAAACCTCGATATCTTTGCAAAAAAGAACAAAAATTCCATTCAAAATCTTTGTTGTCTCATCCAAAAAGATTTACTTTTGAAATCGAACTCGTGCTGGAACATCCATTGGAGTATCGACTTCATCAGGAAATTGTTCGTCTAATTTCGCTTCTTTCAATTGTTTTAATCTAAATTCATTCAAAAGAAAAATGATTCATTCATTCAAAAGAAAAGAAACCAACGTTTGTTGATCTTCATCTAAATCGAATTTGTCATCATATTCATTTTTATTCATGATCACTTCATCCATTTCTTCTTCTTCTTCTTCTTCTTCTTCGTCTTCTTCTTCCTCGTTGTCTTCTTGTTGTTGGTTATTCGTTGTGATCATATCTTCGTCATCGTCAAAATCCTTTTTTCAAAGAGAAAAGAAGAATAAAAAAGAAAGAGAAGAAGAAAGAGAGAGAGAAACGAACTTGATCTAGTTGTTGTTCTTCTTCGTCATCTGAAACAATCCAAGCTGCTTGATATTGTGAAGTACCTTTTGGGACTCGTTTTTTAATTTGATTTTGTTGTTTTTCTGCTTGTTGAAGTTCTTGAGCCGTTGGCCATGTTTGATCATTATCAACATTGATTTCGTTTCTTTCGGCTTCGAAAGCTAATGAACGTTGATTTTCATTCGGAACAAAACTTTTCTCAACAATTGTTTCAACAATTCCATTCGACTAAACAAAAAATCTTTAAATTCAAACAACACAAATTATCAAACAAACAAACGAACGAACATTTCGTTGAAATTGATGTTGTTCGATTTTATCCAATTGAAAAGTTCCTAAACCAGCAATATAAATCAAATCATTGGGTGATAAACTTGATCCTCTGAGATATCCCGACACTTTCAATGTACTTGTCTCACACTAAAACACAACAACAACTACACTAAATTCGTCAACAAATCGAATGAAAAACAACTTGAGAATTTAAATAAGCAAATGATTGTGCAAAGAGATACGATCGTGGAATCTGTTTGATTGGTTTGTTTAGTTTTTGTTCAGTTAATTTATTGAGAAGACGTTGAGCATCGTGTTGATTCTCCAACGAATTCAATTTCACATTGGCAAATTTCGTTTCAAGAAGTTTTTCGAAATATTTGATCGATTGATGTCCTGTTGAATTGACAAGTGCATAAATTGAACTACTGACTGAACAATGAACATTAATTAAATCAAGTAAATAATCTCCTTCCATTGAAATTCCATTCGATGATGAAATTACGTAGATAATTGTATCAGACAGCTACGACAATCAACGATTCACATTTTATCGATTGAAAAACGAATCTTACTTTTGCACATTCGAGAATATTTTCGAGATTTGTTGTTGTTGGAGTTAGAAAACAAAATTTCGAACGAAGTTTCGGAGATCTAAAACACGAGAATTGAATTTGCGAAAGAAGATAAAACGAAGAAAAGTCGAACGTGAATATTCTTGCTCCTGATTCAGTTGCAAAATCTGTTGATTTTTTATCGTCAATTGAATTGATTAATAATTCAACAATTGAAAAGAGATTAACATCCGATGACAATGAAATCAAAGTCTAAACATCAAATTCAATTTCAATATCAAATCACATCGTGAATTTCTTTGTTTTTTTTTACGATAATTTGTGGAACTCCATCGATCGCTCCGATGATTTCTCGTGTTTGTTTTGCTGTTTCAAGTTTTTGTTTTCGTATTTGCAAGGCTGTATTCAATCGATTGCATTTCTTGGTTACATTCAATCGTTTTAAACTTCGAGCATGTTTATTTTCATTGACTCGACCTTTATTCGATCGTTTGATTTCATGTTGAGATCGATGACGACCGGTTTTAAATCGTTTATTCTGTTGTTTCAAAGCACCTGGTCGATGAACAACGTTTCCATCGCCTGTTGGAGACATTTCTTTTTTCGTTTTATCTAAAAATACAACAAACGAAGTACGATCGATCGATAACCAAATGATGAAAAACTCATATTCATATTCATTGGTTCACTTTCGTATTTATTTTCGATTTGTCAAATCGTTTTTAAGAAATACAAAAAAAAATACTTCGTTATTTTATTGAAATGAAAATGAAAAAATAAATTTGATAATATTATTTATGTAAAGTAGAAAGATGTGATGAACGTCATCTGTTGATAGAAAATAAGAAAACGATTGGTTCGATTGACTTTGCCAATGGAAATATTTGGGAACAAAAGAAGAAAAAAAAAAGAAGTTGTGTTAGTAATTAGATGAAAGTGATTTGAATTGATAATGACAAATAATCAGAGTCGTTGTCCTCATGTTGCAACTATTGGACAAATCGAAGAAGAAGATTATTTCAATGCAATTCGAGTTCGTTTTGTTGTTTGTTGAATTGAAACGATAGAAATGAATTTTGAATTTAGTCTGAGAAATGTAGTGAATGTCATATCGATGGAAATCATCTGTGGTTGTGTTTAAGAGAAGGTTGTTTATTCGTTGGTTGTGGTTCAGGCAAAGATAATCACAGTGTTCAACATGAAGAACAAAAAGCTCATCCACTTCAATTTAATTTAACTTCGAAACGAATTTGGTGTTTCGTTTGTAATCAAGAAGTTTTGCCCAACAATTATCCACCTTTTCAGTTCGAATTTCTTCTTTTTCTTCTTTTCTTCGATTTGAAATTCATTCGTTGATTTAGATTATCGTTTCTTTGTAATTCAAGTAAAAGTAATTCGAATCAACATGATCAATATGACAAATGTTTTGAACCGACACTTTTCGAACTCGAACATTCGGATAATTTCGATTTGACGCGAGGTTTAGCTGGTCTCTACAATCTTGGCAATACTTGTTATATGAATTCAGCTCTTCAAGCTCTTTCCAATTGGTAAATCGATTCAATAAAAAAACTGACTTTGACATGTGTTTTGTAGTGTTCCATTGACGAGTTATTTTCTTGATTGTATTCCTCATTTATTAAATTCAAATTCAACTGGAGATTCGTCTTCACATCGATCCAATGTCAAATTAGTCAAAGCTTATTCCAAATTAATTCGTTCGCTTTGGATTAAACCTTTGCATGGAAAACAAACGTATTCTTTTCTTTATTCATTGAAATTAATAATTGTAAATTGTTGTTTCAGTGAAGTATTAAGTCCAAGTTCCATAGCAACAGAAATTCGTTCAATAAATCCTTCGTTTCGTTCTTATACTCAACAAGTTCGATTTTATTTCATTGTTTTTTTTCAAATGTCAAAAAAATGTTTGTTGAAAAGGATGTTCAAGAGTTTCTTCGATGTTTTATGGATGAATTACATTCACAAATGAAAATCAATGAATTTCATCATTCGAATGACAAAACTCGAAGTGAAAGTTGTAGCAGTTCAACGACAGATATTTGTTTATCTTTCTCCAAGTAAATTGACTTTCTAATTGATTGGTTTTTCTTTTGAATTGATTCTATTCGAAGTTTAAATGTTGAATCTGAATATGAAACTTGTCCTTCGGATGTTGAATCGTCGAATGAAGAAAATCAAACGAAATTGAGTTTGTTGAGTCGATCTGATTCAGGTGTTTCTTTGAATACAAATCAAAAACAAACAAATTCTTTACAATTCAACAAATATTTTTCAAATCAATTGTTGAAACCGACAATTTCTTCGTCGAATTCGATAATTTCGTCGATTTTCGATGGGAAAATTCAAAGTGAAATCGAATGTTTAACTTGTAATCGACGATCAACAACAATTGAAACATTTCAAGATTTATCTTTACCAATTCCATCCAAAGAACAATTACAAGTCTCTTCATTCATCACAAAACAAAACAAACAGAAGATTCGCTTTTTTGTCTTTTAGAAATTTCATTCGATTCCAATGGGAAACGATGATTCGACTGTGACATCGTCAACGAATCAGCAAACCAACGAACAAATCAATGATCAATCGTGGTTGTTTTGGTTTTATTCGATGATGAAAAAGTTTGTTTTGTTTTGATTTGAGGATGAAGTGTAATTATTTGAATGAATTAGTTTTTTAACAACAAATCTTTGGGGACCACCATTGACTTTACAAGATTGTCTTCAAGCTTTCTTTCAAGCTGATGAATTAACTGGAGATAATATGTATAGTTGTGAAAAATGTGGAAAGTAAGTTCTTCTTCGACTCTTTTCTCTTTTTCCTCACTTTGATTTCGAATGTTAAGATTGAGAAATGGAATAAAATATTGTCGAGTGATTCAAGCATCTGAAGTAAAACATTTCGATTTTCATATTTGTTTATCAATTGTAAATCGTAAAGGTTTTATGTATTCATTTGAAACGATTTCGTCATGATTCAATGATTTACACAAAGATTGGAAGTTATGTTTCATTTCCACTTGTGGATTTAGATATCAAACCATTTGTTCATAAAGGTTTTTCTTTATTTTCATTTTCATTTTAATTTTGAATTGTTTTTGAATTAGATTGTAAAAATAACGTGTTAATTTATGATTTATTTTCGTGTATTGTTCATTATGGTCGAGCAGGAAGTGGTCATTATATATGTTATTCATTGAATCCATTGAATCAACAATGGTATGAATACGATGATGACAATGTCAGACAAGTCGATTCGACAACTGTTCAAAATGCTGAAGCTTATGTTCTTTTCTATCGGTTTGACAATCGATTGTTGTTGTCTTTGTTTTTCATTTTCGTTTGTTTTCTTTAGAAAGAAAGAAGCGAATATCAGTGAAACTTATGAACAAATTCGACATTTATTATCTCGAGATCAAGTTTGTTGATTTTGAATTGAATTGATTCGTTTTTAACTAAAAGAAAAAAAAAGGATTATTTATTACCATTTTATATTTCTCGTTGTTGGATCAATCGATTTTTTTATTTTGCCGAACCGGGACCAATAACAAACCATGATTTTCTTTGTAAACATGGAGGTTGAAAATTGATTTTGAATGAAAGAATAAATAAATGAGAAAAAGTTTGTTTTCAAGGTGTTTTACCATCGAATTGGAGTGTAATCAATAAACTAGTTTGTCCTGTTCCTCAAAGTGTTTGGTTATGTTTATATGAAAAGTCAGTTTTGTCTTTGTTGTTGTTCAAAGTAAATTGATGTTTGTGTTTTAGATATGGTGGATCAGTTGGATGTAATATTTTGTATCCATGTCAAAAATGTCAATTTGAAGAAGAAAATCTGAAATGTCGACAAAGAGAAGAGAAATCGAATTTTGTACAAGTAAATCAATTGATAATTTCTAAATGTAAATTAAATAGAGTTGATTTTAAAGTTGAAAAGAAATGAAAAAGAAAGTGACGCAATCTATGCGTTAAATCCAGTTTGGTTTAAAGATTGGGAAGATTTTGTTTGTGAAAAATCATCAAGTAACATTTTTGTTTGAGTTATTTCAAATTGATTTTGTCAATGAAAATGAAAATGAAATAGAAACTCCTGGTCCAATATCGAATACATCGATTTCGACAACTAAAAATGGTGTTACTCGTTTAATTCGACGAGGTTTGTTTTCTATTTAACAAGAGAGAGAGAAAAACAGAGAGAAATCAAAGGAAAATGTGTTTAGATTGTAATTATATTCAAGTAAGTGAATCGATTTGGAAATATTTGTATGAAATCTATGGTGGTGGACCAGAATTATTAATTCGAACCAATTCGAATGTCAATCAAGACGAACAAATCAATTCCAATGCCAAATCTTTACTGACTTCTGCGATTTAAATACGTTTAAACAAACAGATTTCTCTCTTTTTTTTATTTTGTTTTGTTCTTCGCGTTTGTGTTAACTTATTTCGATTTTGTTGCAATTTTAAAACTCTTTTTTTCTCTCATTCTCTCTTTCTCTTATTTTTAAAAAAAAAGAAGAAGAAAAAAAGTGCTTTGACTTAAATGTGCCACTTTTCTGTTGAATTCACTTTTGAAAAAAAAAGAAAGTAAATGTATTCGAAATTAATCCGTCGAAGAACTTCATCCGTCGACAATGTTTCTCCTAAACGATCCATTGCATCGAATCGAAATTATTGTTCGAAAACTTTGAAATATTTAATTTGTCTATTGGTGATTTATTATTTGAATATTTTCTTGAGTTTAAAATATTCTCATTGGAATGAAAAATCCTTTGTCGACGAATCTTATTTGACAATGCAACAATTCGATTATTTTCAAATCGAAAATAATCCTCAATTGTTTTTAGGTTCACCCAAATATCGTCTCGACAAACAATTTCTCATTGAAAATCGATATTTTTGTTATCAAACTCAACATCTTCTCGTTCCGAATTATCCTCGAATTCTCATTTTAATTAAATCATCAACTGATCATTTTCAACAAAGACAATCCATTCGATTGACTTGGGCAAACAAACTATTTCTCGCCATTTATGATGTCAAAATTGCGTTTGTTTTAGGTAAAACTTTTCTTTTTCTTTTTTTTTTTTTTGTTATGATAAAATGTTTGTGAATTGAGGTCGAGAGAAAAACAATACAAAGATTGAAAATGAATCGAAAGAGTATGGCGATGTGATTCAAATCGATGAAGTTGATTCTGATGATCATAGTTCCGATCGATTACAATTGATGTTTCGTTGGATCGACGAAAATTGTGTGTCGAAAGACGAACGACGATTGAAAAGTGAAATGTTAAATTATGTTCTCATTTTAAATGATCAATTCTTTGTCGATATTCGAGCGTTAACAAATTATATCGATCAAATCAATCGAAATACCGAATTAACAACATTCGAACGAAGAACTTTTCTCACGGGTAAATTAATTGAAAAATCTCGTCCTGAAAGATTTCGAAATAATCGTTATTCGATTTCGATTGACGAATATCCTTACGATAAATATCCTCCGTATATTTCAACGGATTGTTTTCTTTTGAGTAAATACAATGCTCATCTTTTGAATATTTTAACTGATTATGTTCGTCTCTTTCCTTTCGAACATATTTATTTATCCTTTTTATCTTCGTCAATTCTCACGAAATTCATTCAAAATAATTATTTATTCGATGCTGATCAATTTACATTTGACAATCGATCGAATAAACAACAAACGCCCATTTGTTATTATGGATATGAAAATGACAAATTAATTCAATTGTGGAATCGAATCTATCATCTCAATATAACTCAACATTTTTAATAATTTACTTTTCTTTTTTGCTTTTCATTGACTGAGTTGTTTGGTTTTTCTTTTAGATTTCAAATAAAAATAGAAAGAGAAATGAGTTCGAATCGATGTTTATTATTGAATAATAATATTGAAATCCCTCAATTAGCTTTGGGAACGTATAAACTCGAAGAGAATGAAATTGTTGATGTAATTGAAAAAGCCATTGACATTGGTTATCGACATTTCGATTGTGCATTTATCTATGCAAATGAACAACCGATTGGCAAAGTTTTCAATAAACTATTTAACAAACAAATCATTCAACGATCACAATTATTTCTTACAAGTAAACTTTGGTCGTCATTTCATCGATTTGAACGTGTTCGACAACAATGTCTCATTTCCATAAACAATCTTCAATGTCAATATCTTGATCTTTTCATTATTCATTGGCCGATTTCATTTATTGATCAAGTTCGATTTCATTTGTTCAAGAGAAATTCTTCTAATTTCTTCTTGTTTTTGTTGTTGTTGAAAGGATCCATCGAAAGCAATCGATCAATTGGAATTAGAAGTTGATAATGAAATCGATTTCATTGAAACATGGAAAGCAATGGAATTGTTAGTTGATCAAGGTCTCGTCAAATCAATTGGTTTATCAAATTTTAATCAACAACAAATCGAAAGAATATTATCAATTTGTAAATATAAACCAGTTGTTAATCAAGTTGAAATTCATCCTTATTGTCCTCAAATCGAATTAGAACACTTTTGTAAACAACATCAAATTCTTCTTCAAGCTTATGCACCATTGGGTGAGATTGGTTTTTTCTTCTTCTTCATTTTGAATTCCAAATTGGATTATGTGTAGGTGCTAAATATCGACAACATAAACAAACCAATGATCCGGAATTATTAGATGATCAAATCATAAAATCACTTGCAAACAAATATCAAGTTGATCCGTCAACTATTCTTATTCGTTATATTATCGATCGAAATTTTGTTTGCATTATTAAATCAGCAAATCAACAACGATTAAAACAAAATTATCTTATTGCACAATCAAATCAATTTCATTTGAATAAAGAAGATTTTCAATTGATTGATCAACAAATTCAAACTAGATTTCGATATTATCAAATGAAAGATGGAATTTCATCGAAACAACATCCTTTTCCTCCTTCGAACTAATTTCTTTTTGTGCAATCATATATAAATAAATCATACAGTTAATATTGACAATTTTTAAAATCAATTCTTGGGAATCTCCATGTGAGAAGATTGTGTTCCATCGTGAAGTAAAGACATCTATCGGAAATCAATTGTAAAATGTCAATGGTTAAAACGAAGGTTTTCCATGAAAGACCAATCGGATTCTCAATGAAATTATGAAAGAAAAAGAAAGAAATATTCAGTTCAGTTTAGTCGATAGAATCTAATTCAATTTCAGTGTTTTTTTTCTTATTTGTTAAAGATAAATCACACACAAAGTTCTGAAAATGACAACAAAACGTGATTGGCATGATCAAGTCGAACAGGAACGAAGTTAGTCCAACATGATGAATTCACTTGATTTGTCTTGATTTTCAATTGGTTTCTAGTTCCACAAAATCAAGTCATCGATACCAATGATGGAAAAACCATTCGAATTGAATATCGAGAAGAAAATGGAACCATTTATAAAGTTGATTTTTCTTTCATTTCTCTTTTTCTTGTTTGTCTCATCAAAATTCAATTGAATTTAGACAACAAAAACTTATCGAAATCAAAAATTAAAAGTTTTACCCATTGTTGCCGAACGAAAGAAATGGAAAAAGTTCGGCAATGCAGCTAAAGATCCACCAGGAATCAATACAGCAACAACTAAAGTCGACGATGAAATCACCATGCAATTCATTTCCAATAAAGAAGTTCGTTGATTTTGTCTCACATTCGAATTCATTCTCTGTGAATGTTTTGTAATTTGAAAAGGATGATCAACAAGATGAAGAACGATTGATCAAAGATGCTGTTTCAACATTGAGAAAAGTTCAATGTCGTTTATGTAAAGGTGATCATTGGACAACGAAATGTCCGCATAAAGATAGTTTACAACCGATTATGGATTCAACCAATGAGAATATATCGGCAACAACAACAACAACATCAACAACAACAACATCATCAACAACTAATCAAGGTCAAAACAATCAAACGGGAACATCAGCTGAGCCAACAGCCAATCGATGGGTTTCACAACGAGTTCAACAACGAGCTCAACAAGGTGGTAATTCGTATCCACAAGATCGAGAAAGACCATCGACTAGATCGAATAATTATTCGGGTCGTGGAAGTGACATGAGAAAACAAGAAGAAGCAACTATTCGAGTCACAAATCTTCCTGAAGAAACTCAAGAACAAGATCTACGTGATCTTTTTACGCCATTTGGTCCTGTTAGTCGAGTTTTCTTGGCCAAAGACAAAATAACCAATGTTTCCAAAGGTTTTGCTTTTATTACTTTTAATGAGAAGAAAGACGCACAAAAAGCGATCGAATGTGTTTCGGGATTTGGTTATGATCATCTTATTCTCAAAGTCGAATGGGCCAAGTAACAACTTTTCTTTTCTCTTCTCTTTTCATTCAATTCTTCGCTTTTTTTTAGTAAACCACAAAATCAATAAAAACAACAACAACAAACAGTTGAGCAACATTTAAAAAAAAAGATTTTTATTCGTTTATTTAATTCGATTGAATTGAATTTTTTCTGTAAGAACAAGAGAAAAAAAAAGATTTTCATGAAGAAATAAATGGATAAACAGTTCGATTTAATTGAGAAGAATATTTGTGTAATTGTTTGAAATAATTTCGATTCGGTTGAATTTGAGGATGAATTTTAACGAGAATTTGATATGCAGATTTCAATGAATGTGAATGATATTTCATCAAATAAGCTAACACAATTGACACGGATCGAGATCGAGCATGTTTACAAAATACAAGACATCGACCTTTCTTTTCTTCTTCACATTGACGAATAAATCGATTGGTTTCATCGAAAATATCAACGATGTTTTCATCGAGAGAATCTCGTAATGGCAAATGAAGAATTTCAAATGAATCATCGAGAATTAATTTTGTTCTTGTTAAATTAACAAGATGTGTGATTCTATAATCAAGTAGAATTGAAGGTGTACAAGCATCACTCAATCGACCTAAATAAACAAATTCATCGATGATCGGCCACATCAAATCAAATCAAATCGATATGTTTTACTAAATTTTCTTGTTTTTCTTCTTTCTTTTTTCTTTTTTTTTCGTTTCTTATCTAAAACGACCATCTGTCGCACATTTTGATTTGTATTGACGTCGATCGAATACGACGATGGTATGTTTAGTAGTCACTTGTTCGTTTTCTTCGAACAATTGACATCAACAACTAATTATCGAACAAAATAACAATAAGAAAAGAAAAGAAGATTTGTTGTTAGTCGATTAAACTCATCTCGACTTACGAATAAATCTTTTGTTGTTAATCAAAGAAAAGAATTTTAATTAATTTCTTCTCATTGACAACAAATAATAAAAGTCGTTACGAGTTACTTCTAAAAATAACTCAACTAAAAAGAAAAATCGTGTTCAGGTCAGATTAAGTTCACAGATGATTGTCATTCTCTCATCTATTTTCCATTTTGTCTTATTTGCAAACAAAAAGAAAAGAGACGACTGCAGACTGAGCTTAAGATAAGTTAATGGAAAAACAACGTTTCCACTAAGATGATCGAAAATGCCTTTCAATATTAAGTTTGGAATCCTACTGAGATTTATTTGTTAGAACTTCATCAAAAGACGTTTCGTCTTTCTTTTTCTTCTCAAGTTATTTGAGAGAGAAGAATCTCTGTTCGACTCACAATTATTTCTATTCTTGATTAGTCAATAGATTCTCTATACTTATGTTGTCTCACTCTATTATTTTATACAAATTATTATTCCGACTTTTTTCTTTTTTTTTTGTTGAGAAAACTAATTTGAATTGATCGTCGATGAGTGAAGAACGTAAGTCAAAGTTAATGAATTGAATGAAAAAATAGGGTTGAATTGTGTTGTCAGAATGAATGTAACATCCATTTAGTCTCTAATTGATACCTTTCAAAAGAGAAAAGAAAAGAAAAGAAGATTTGTCTAAGTAGAAAAAACAAGAAAAACAAAGTAAGACGAAGGAAACGACGATTTTGATTTGACTTTGAGAGAAACAGACGGAATAATTCGGTAAGTATACGTTCGACTGTCAAAATGAAGTTGAGTAATTGATGTGTACGTGTTTACAATCATAAAACAAAGTCATTTTTTCTCTCTGTGAGTCACGATTAGTTGCCGAAAATGAAAATTGATTTGAATGAGAAGAGACAAATTGGATTAGTAGAGACAAGACCGAAGAAGAAGAAGAAGTGTTCGTCATTTAGTGAAAGTGAACGAGTTCGTTGTATTTTGTTTTGTAGATGAAGAGAACAACGGAATTCGTTGATAGTATCTGTGTTTTAATGATGATTTTGGGTTTGATTGGAAATCTTCTTGGTTTAATTGTATTTTCTTCTCGAAAATTCCGTCGAAGTACGTATGGTCGTTTGGCCATAGCTTCGTTAATTATAAATTTATTGTGTGTATTTCGTTATTCGTTGTTACTTCATTCGGTGATTCGTCGTTGGATAACGTATAAAGTTGGTCAACGATGGTTCTATTGTAAATTGTATCGATTGTCGTCGTGTTTACGTGTTTTATCTTCATTTCTAATTGTGATTTGGACTTACGAAAGATATTCTTATGTGACAAATAATTTTCAATTGATTTCGAAGAACAAATGTCAATTTGCTTTGTTAACAATAATTTCATTGTCGATCATTGTCGTTTTAACTGGTCCCAATGTTTATTTTTATCTTCCTCAACAAATTTCATTGATCGATGACGAAAATTCGAATTCAAGTGAATTGAACGAAGTCAATTCTCCGATGATTTGTGCGTTGAAAAGTTCGATTTCAAGTCGTTGGTTAAGTTTTCTAGTTGACGTTCGTTTCGGTTTGAATTACACAACATTTCGATCGATCTTCTCCGAAATGATTCCATCGATTTTAGTTGTTTATTTTAACATTGCAATTATAATTCGTGTCGTTCAAAGTGAAATGTCATTTTCACGACGAAATTCTTCGTTGAATTTTCGTTCGAGTCACGTTCATAATCGTCCTCGAACGTCGTGGATGAACATTGTTCTCATAATTCATTCATGTTTATTCGTATTTTCATCGTTGACAGCAACATTAGTTCATTGGACAACGTCCGATGCACTTCTGGCGTATTGGATTAGTGTTTTGATTTTAGCGAATTGTTCGTTGAATTTTTATGTTTATTGTTTAAGTGGAAAATCATTTCGAAATGAAATTCGAAAATTATTAATTTCGCATTTTCGAACGTTTTGTTTTTCGAAATGTTGTTCTCAACGAGAAGAAATTCGTTTGACTTCGAATTCGTATCGAAAACGAACGACATTCTCCTCATCGAATCAACATTAAATATTTATTTTATATTTTCGAAAAGGAAAACAAAACAAATGTTAAAACAAATCGTCAGTCGACAAATTCGTTTGTTTTCCATAAATAAATCGTGTTTAGTTTCGTCAAGTCAAACGATTCAATTGATTTTAAAATCAAACGATGAACAAAATTCCGTTCTTGAATTGTTTTCGAAATCACTCGATGAAATTCACGATAAATATCCATCGAAACAAATCGCAACATCAATGAAACATCTCTATGAAAACAATTCATCCAAATTCAATTTACTTTTTCAACAATTCGAAAATCAACGAAGAAATCAAATCGAATCGTTCGCAACGACAAATCGTTCGTATTTGATCATTTTATTACGATACATTCGTTATTTAAATATCAGTTCCATCTATCGATTTCTCACTTTGGATGTTGATTTCACGTTGAAACAAACAACAAATTCGATTCTTCTCATTTCCAATCATGACAATTATTTCCCAACGAAGTCTCTTTTCTTTTCTTTTCGTCGTTTCATTTTCAAATTGATTTGTTTTAGTTGTTTACCATTGATTTGTGAATTATTATTCTTTGTCAATTATCTTTGTTCAAGTAAATCTTTGTCACAAATCAAATCTGATCTTTCGAAAACATTGATTATCGATTATTTACTTGACAATTTCAAACAAATGCTCGATCAATCGCCAGTCAATCGATTGTTAATCAAAGAATTTTGTTCGACATTGAATTCAATTGTTGAAATTCCCAAATCGAATGAAATTGCCATGTTTTCCTATAAACTATTGAAACATCTCGTTGATAGTCAATCGAATGAAATGTCAATGTTGAAATATTTGATTGTGATGGAACATCATCGAGATCATAGTCAATCATCGTCATTAATTCATTTGTTCAATCGATATTTAAGTGAATGTGCTATTTATGAACAGAATTTGGAGAATCTTTGTGAAATATTAATTCTATCGAGTTCATTGAATTATTCTCATGAATTATTTCATAAACATGTTCTTCGTCAAATCGGCAAACAATTGAAAAGTCGAAATGAAATCGATGTTGAATTGTTGAGTCGTTTGATTTATTATTTATGTTTAACTGATCCAACAAATCGATTTGCAACGAAAGAAATAATTCTTCAGTTAAGTCAACATATTTCAACGAATCTCAATGAGAAAATGCGTTCACCTCAGTGGATTATTCAAGCTCAACATGGAATGATGCTTCTCAATATTTATCATTATCAACTTCTATTTGCAATTGTTCAACAACAATTTTTTCCTTTACTTTTTCGTAAAATTCAAACAAAACATTTTATTCTTTTGTCAAAATAGAAAAAAATGCTTTTTTCAGGTGATTTGGGTGTTTATTCATTGACAATTCATCGACAATTATTTGATATTCATCATTCATTGATTTGTGATCGACCTCAAGTGACCAATCGTCTTTTAACGGGTCCAATGTTGGAATATGCTGACAAAGTAATTTCATTTACATTTGCATTTTCTAATTTAACAAAAAAACCAAAACAATTCGAAGATTTCGAAAGAATATCGTTCATCAATTGAATCGAATCAACGATCTTATTTGGAATATTTAAATGAATTAAATGAATCATTTGGTCAAATCTACGGTCAACATTCGTGTCGAATTATTCGATCAATTGAACATATTCCAAATTTAATTTTTGATTTCTTAGAATTAAATTTAGTCGATGAACATCATTTCGATTCCATTGGTATTAATTGTCAACAGAGAATTGCTCTCATTCCAATCTTAAAATCAATGTTAATCAAACAACAACGATCCAATGGGACTTTAGTTCGCATTCTCAATGCACAAACTATGATGAGATGTCGAATTATTCGAAATCACAATTATCAAGTTCTCACTGTACTACATTCTCTCATTTGTTTTGACAATCGATTTTTCTAACTGTTATTAGATGTTTCACGATGAATTTATTCGTGCTCAACGACGAAATCAATTGAAATCAATGTTTGAAACGAAGTTAGCTCTGCGATCTCTTCCTCAACAAACATTTCATCATATCTAATTCGTTGTTTTGATAAGAGATAACACTTTCAAAAAAGAAATCAAAATAAAAACATTTTTAGATGGAACAACAAATTCAACAAATTCTTTCGATTGAATATCATTTCAATGTTAAAACCATGTCAAGACTTGACGGTGGTTTTTATGACGATGAAACTTATGTGATGACGAGTGTCGACGAACACAAATATCTTGTCAAATATATTCGATATAAATCGACTGTTGAACATCTTCAATTGATACTTCAATTTCAAAATATTCTTCATGAATCTTATGAATATCCTTGTCCTAAAATCATTCTTTCGATTCATCAACAATATGTCATTCAACATGATAAACGATTTCTTTTCGTTCAAACTTTTATCGAAGGAGGAATTGAACCAACGAAACAGTTCTTAGATGAAAATTCATCTTATTTCATTGAAATTGGACGTCTTCTTGCACAATGGAGAATTGCTTCACGAAACTTTCAATTCAATTTGCAAAGAGATCAATTCGAAGAATTTACAGATCAATGGTGGAAACAACAAATCGATCAAAATCAACAAATTCATCCATTTCTTCTAACAAATCTAATTCAATGTCAACAACAATTGACAAATATCAATCAACTATTCGAATGGGGTCTCATTCATAATGATTTTCATACGAATAATTCATTGATAACAAATCATCGAACTATTTCGATTATTGATTTTATTGATGCATATCGATCAGTATTTATTGCTGATTTAGCTACATCACTTTTTCATTTATTAATCGATCAACATCAAGGAATTGAACGAGCCAAACTCTTTCTCCAAGGATATCAACAAATTCTTTCGTTGACATCACAAGAAATTCAATTGATTCAACCATTTGTTCAATTAAAATTAACATTATCGATTATTCAAGATTTAGCAGAATCAGTAACTGAAAATCATCCATTTATTCAATCATGTTTTCGTCTTCTTCATCTTCTCAACGAACAATCGACTTTTATTCTTTCTCTTTTTCCTCATCCTCAACACGTTTAAATTCAGTTTTTTATTTTGACAACAAGCTGTTACTTTCGATTTTCTATTCACATTTATTCATCATCTCATTAAACAAAAACAGAGAGAAGAAAAAAAAGCAATGAGTTTAAGTGAAACTGATATTACCAAACAAGTTTGTTCACTTTTTTCGTTCTTTTTAACGTTTAGTTCGAATTGTGTGTTGTGTAAAACTAGATTGAAAATATGATTGCATTTATTCAACAAGAAGCCGCTGAAAAAGTCGAAGAAATCGAAGCGAAAGCCGAAGAAGAATTTAATATCGAAAAAAGTCGTTTAGTTTCTCAACAACGTGTTAAAATCATCGATTATTACGATAAAAAAGAGAAACAAATTGAATTACAACAAAAGATTCAACATTCGAAGGTAGCAAATACAAGTCGTCTGTCGATTTTAAAGGCTCGTGATGATTATGTTCGTTCGTTGAAAGAAGAAGCACGAGAAGAATTAAAAATTGTCATAGAAGATCGATCAAAATACATAACTTTCTTAGCCAATTTAATCGTTGAAGGTCTTCTCATTTTAATGGAATCATCAGTGGAAATTCGTTGTCGTCAAGATGATTTTGGTCTCGTTCAACGATTGATTCCAGATGCAATCAACAAATATCAAGTCATTTTTCCAAATCAATCCATTTCAGTTTCAGTTGATCAACAAAACTTTCTTTCCAATGAAATGTAACAAACAAAAAAAACATTTTGTCTTCTCTTCTCTCATCAATTTCAATTTTTTATCTTTGTTTGTCAAGAATCGGTGGAATTCAACTTTATGCAGCACAACGAACGATCAAAGTTTCGAATACACTCGACGATCGTCTCTCACTTCTGTTCGAACAAATGATTCCAACGATTAAACAAAAACTGTTCGGTCGAAATCCCAATCTCGAATATGAATGTTAAAGTTCGTTGACATTTGAGAGACAAAGAGAGAATAAAGGACAACAAGTAAATGCTATCGAATGGATTAAGACGAATGTTTTCATATTTATTTATTTGAAATCAGTGAAATAAAAAACTTTAGAAAAAAGAAGGAATAAAAATGAAAAGGGAAAGTCGAAAGAAAGAAAGTTAATCATGATATTTTCTATTTAAATTTGCACCGAATAATTTCTCTCGGATTTCAGGAAGAATTTGATCGAAAATCATTGTAAGACGAGCTTCGATTGTATTTGATACTTTAATTTTACCGCCCATTGCATAAAGTTCAATACCACCAGCCCTAAAAAAACAAACAAATTTCAATGTAAAACAAAAAAAGAGAAAATAAGAATTGAACGAACGAATCATCAGCAATGAAATTTTTGTCATCGACAGTGAGATTGATGTCTTTTTGTTTTAATTGTTGTTTGTACTTTTGAACAGCATCGGGAACAAGTTGTTTGACAAGATCAACGTCATTCTTTTTACATCGAATCATTACATCTTTTTCCATGAGAAGAAAAAGACCTTGAGCGATTAAATTCGAAAGAATTAATCGATATTTATCCGCATCTTCAGCTAAAACACTCAATTGTTTACGTGCTTCTTCTTTCAATGCACGAACATAATCATCACGAGCTTTGAGAACAGATAATCGACTTGCATTGGCTAAATTCGAATGTTGAATCTTTCGTTGTAGTTCGATTTGTTTCTCTTTTTTATCGTAATATTCAATGATTTTAACACGTTGTTGAGAAACTAAACGACTTTTTTCGATATTAAATTCTTCTTCGGCTTTCGCTTCGATTTCTTCGACTTTTTCAGCGGCTTCTTGTTGAATAAATGCAATCATATGTTGAATCTAATTTTATACAACACACAATTCGAACTAAACGTTGAAAAGAACGAAAAAGTGAACAAACTTGTTTGGTAACATCAGCTTCACTTAAGCCCATCTTTGTTTTGTTTTTTAATTAAATTTGAAAATGACCGAGTTAGAAGATTTAGTAAATATCTTTCGATGATAAGATAAAAAAAATGGTTTTCAAAAGAAGAGAGAAGAGACAAAATGAAGACACTTTTATTTCATTCGAACAATATAAAAAATGGATCTTTTCCATTGTGATTTAACAGATGTCACTTTTCATTCTTTCAAATTCGATCTTTTCTATTCAAATTCAAATTCAAATTCAAATTCAAATCAAAGTTAGAAGTTTGAAAATAAAAAGAAATGAATTTAAGTAAATGATGAAGAAGCATATGTGTCGAATCGAGTTGATTGAAGAATGGACTTGTAAAGAATAAATCTCGTCCGCGGTAGTATAGTGGTTAGTATCCCCGCCTGTCACGCGGGAAACC
>ERZ781398.1011-NODE-1011-length-28087-cov-4.823559_pt1 | contig 28087 bp, 31 predicted proteins | sample MGYA00433077_ERZ781398 | MGnify/ENA primary metagenome ERZ781398 (study PRJEB29847, sample SAMN06458254) | wastewater metagenome | isolation source: Wastewater bioreactor | place: South Africa: Cape Town | study: EMG produced TPA metagenomics assembly of the... | reverse complement strand
AATGAGTCCGAGTAACGTTTGAGTTTAGCAAGAGCAAGACCTTTGAGTAGAAGAGCTTGAATTTTCGTGCCATCAAGAGCGTATGCTTTTTGAGCAAGATAAACAGTTCGAGATGGTTTATGATTTTTTTTCAAACAATAATATCCAATAGCAATCCATGTTTCTGGATGATTATCACCGAGTGACATTAAATGATTGACTAATCTAATTGAAAATTCAATTCGATTTTCATTTACAAAAAGCTATCTATCTATCTATCTACTTGTCTAAAGTATTATCTTTGCATTCTGTAAATGCAAGAAATGCTAAAATATCCATATGTTTCAGCAGTAAAGGATCGATTTGTTGTGCTCGTTGAAAACTATGTAATGCTTGTGCATAATTTCCATTTAAATATTGATTATAACCAAGTTGAGAAAGAACAAATGTCGATTGTGGTAAATATTGTGCGTCGATTTGTTCATAGAAACGTATAGCTTCGGCAAATTTTCGATTTGTTGTACAAGAATCCGCTTGAAGTAACAAATGAAACCATGAATGTTTGACTAATGGTGATGTATTCAATGGTAAAGGTTGTTGAGCTTGATTTTCATGATGAATTGATGCAGCTGATGGTTGCGTAGGAAGAAGATCATTGAGTTTAACTCCAAGTGCAAGTAGAGCTGTGTAAGCCGACAGAGTATTTGGATTCTGTTTTAAACATTCTCGATAGGCACTCGTTGATTCTTGTGTTGAACCACCGACTTTCTGATAACATTGGCCTAAGGCGAAATGGATTTTTGCTGTACGTTGATGAAATGGAATTGATTCGAGCTAGAAAACAATCAATTTTCGATTCGAAATTTTTTTATCTATTCATCGATAACGTACGATAGTTAATGCGTCTTTCAGACGATTTAATTTAATTAAACATAAATGTTGTCGATATTTACTTTCGATTATCCAATCTGGTTCAGTCTAAATAGTTTTTTTTTCTGGATGAAGAATTTCTGTTGTTTTCTTTTTTTCAAATTTCGAATATCTACTGAATTGGTTTCAATTTTGCCTAATTGTTTATATGAATGTAATAATTTCTTCAAATACGATTCAGCTAACTGATATTCATGTAAAAACCACGATGAATCAGCTAGACAACGATAAACAATTAAACGTTGTTCATTGTTCAAATAACTTTTTCCACATTCATCAAGTGTCAAAATAAATTCAGCCTAGAGATAAACATAATAAATAAATGCAAAGATGTTGTTGTTATTTTCGTTTTTCGTCCAATAAAATTACCAATGTTTTACAATCATCATATAATTCCGCATTTCGAAGTGTTTCAAGTTGTTCAATTGAACTCATAATAATATGTTTGATTATTTCTGAAAATGATTAATTTAAGATGTGTCTTATCAATATATACATATGTTTTTTTTTCTAATCTTTCTTATTTGACTTATCATTTATATGTAGAATTTAAATTTTAATAACAAACAGGATATCACTGTAAAACAATAACAAAAGAAAAGAGAGAGAATTTATATGACTGGATTGTATGAAGAAAAGTGTTTTAAAAAAACTTGAAGATATTCAATGAGAAAACGAAAAGATTTTTCACTAATTTGTATGGAAATTTGTTGAACAATGAGAATCCATTGATAGAGTACATGAGGAGGAAATGTATGCGTTAGAATATAGCCAAGCACAAGGCCAAGAAAGAAAATAAAAATACTGGACAAGATTTTTGATGACGACGACGATGATTGTTCGTTTGATTTCGATTGAATTTTTTGTGGAGAAGATTCATTTGTTGAGAGATGATTTGTAGTTGCAAGTAATGATGATGATGAAGATAACAAAAATGGATTTGTTGGAGATGTTAGACTGTTTATTGAACGATTATCGTTTGGTTTGTCTTCATCTAATGTACAACTTTGAAACCAATCTGCTAATTTATTAACACGATCTGTTGGTGATGTTGGTTGTTCACATTGAAACAATCTTGTTTTAGTATCTGACAATGAAGTTTTTCGATAAAATAAATTATTATTGTTATTTGATATTAAATTGCAACGATTAGTCAAATCGAAATCTGTTATTTCATTATCTAATCCAAAAGTCCAATTCGATTTAAAAGGCATCTAAAATACAAACAATTGAATTGAGCATTTATTAAATATGAAAAATTCGTTGATATATTTTAATTAATTCTTGTTTAGCTTCGATATTTTCATTCAAAGTTGACAAATCAAAATACGCTGGTGCAATTGTTAATAACCATTCGGGTTCGATACTTGTCACTGTACGAATATAATTCTTTGTGGTTAAAACAAATTCATTGTACAGCACCCATTGAGGTTTACGATCAAGCACAGTTGATGGATGAATTTGTACAAATTGAGCATCTTTTATTGTTGAATAAATACCGGTTTTTTCTAAATGTGCAACTTGCATAAAATAGCCGCTAACCAAGGCTTTCCGAATATTATTATAATATTCCGGCGAATTGAAATCAACGGATGATGATATTAAACCAAATCTAAATTCAAATAAATAAATAAATTCATTCATTCATCGGTTCTTATTTTGTTGATCTACCGTTCAAGAATTTTTTCAAGTTGTAAACGAACATTATGTGCAGATTGTAATGAACGAAAATTAAGAAAATTTTCATAACACCATTGACTATCTTGATAATTGTGTATGAATGCATTGTAAATATTTAACATCGTTAAATGATCGCCATCGACATGCGCAAAACGTAATTTAGCTTCATCGGCTTGTCGACGTGCATCATTCGGTCGAATAAAACAAACTGGTACAGAAAGCATAGCTGTTAAGGAAAGAATTTCATTCGAACATGAATAATCATTTGATGCAATTAAAACTTTAGCTAATTGAGGATCAAGTGGCAGTTCAGCCATCATCGAACCTAATTCAGTTAAATCACCTTCATCATCAATAGCACTGAGATAGTTCAATAATTCCAAAGCACGCATCAGCGTTTCGGGCGCAGGTGGGTCCATAAAATCGAAATGAACGAGATCATCAATGCGTAATTTTTTTAATTGCAAAACAATACTGGCTAAATTCGATCGAAGAATTTCGGGATATGTATTTTCTTGCATATCGTTCTCATACGCTTCTTCTAATGAAAATTTTGGAAATAAATTTTAAAAAAAAATGATTTTTTTTTGTTATATTACTCGTATAAAGACGAAAGCATTTGCCAGAACGTGTACGTCCAGCTCGGCCTGCACGTTGTTGTGCACTAGCTTTCGATATCGGTGTAACAAGTAGAGATTCAACACGTGTACGTGGATTGTAGACTTTTTGTTTCGAAAAACCAGGATCGATAACAAAGACAACACCATCGATTGTCAATGATGTTTCAGCAATATTCGTTGATACAATCACTTTTCGATTGATACCTCGAGTTGATTTGTTTGATGAAGACGATGTTTCGAAGATACGTTGTTGTGACATTGGCGATAATGTTGAATAGAGTGGTATACATTTCAGTTCGCCAACATTCGGTTTTAGGCATTGAGTTTCCTGTTGTAAACGTTTGCAAGTATCTTCAATTTCTTCTTGGCCCGTTAGAAAAAGAAGAATATCACCTTCTTCTCGTTCGTTGATATGGATTTGTAATGTTGCACGGATTGATGCTTCGAGATAATTCTTCTCAGGTTGAACTATATGAAAAAGTTCGACAGAATAAGCTCGACCTGGAATTGTTATTAATGGTGCATTATCGAAATAATTTCGAAATTTATCTGCATCCAATGTTGCCGACATGACTAAACATTAAATCATTACATCAATAAAAACAAAAATTCAAAATATCCTTATTTACTAATAATTTTCAAATCTTCACGTTGTCTTCCAATATCTTTCAGTAGACCCATGAGAATATCTGTTGCTAATGTTCGTTCATGTGCTTCATCTAATATAACACAAGTATAAGCTCGAAGTAATGGATCTGACATAGCTTCACGTAATAACATGCCATCAGTAACGTATTTTAAAATAGTCTTCTCCGATGAACAACATTCAAAACGAATTGAAAAGCCAACTTCATATCCTAACAAAACGTCCATTTCATTGGCTACTCGTTGTGCAACGGACATTGCAGCAACACGGCGTGGTTGTGTACATGCAATACCAGGACGTGTTTTCCCGTTGATTATTGGCAATGAAAGTGTATAATCGACACACCATTGTGGAATTTGTGTTGTTTTACCTGAGCCTGTTTCTCCAACGAGAATAGTAACTTGATTTTTTCGTAGTGAAGCCATGAATACATTTCGATATTGCCAAACAGGTAATTGTTCACGTTTTCGAAGTAGTTCATGATATTGATATGAATAAGGTCTTCGTGTGAATCGATTGATTGTTGAATCTGATTCTTCTAACATTGACAAGCTATTCACATGACTTTACTGAATAAAATCACACAAAGAGAAAACGGATAATACCCATGAACGAATCACACGCACATGCACATGCGTGCAAATGATCATTAACTTTTGAAAAATAATTGAAAATTGATTAAACTCGTCGATGATTTTCAATTATACATATAACTTCGTGTTTACCAATAGTATTTTTTCTTACGAGATGTCATCGGTTGTTTGTCGAAATAGAGAGAAAAAGAAACAAACAAAAACGGGATGGGAAGACCGTTAACGATCGTTCTCATTTAATAAGATCATGTCTGATAACATACGTTGGAAGATTTTAAATTCGATTGAACAAATGTGTGCATCGATTATTGAACAAATGTATCAATATCCAATATCATCTTTGACATTAACCATTAATAATCAAAACTACGATTGGAAAATAGATAATCATCAAGATTTTACTCGATATATTTATGTTTTAGCAACTATTCATCGACTTGTTCGTACGCAAACTCGAATGAATATGAGAGAATTATTCTATTCTCAAGTGAATCTTTTTCGTCATCAACGTATCAGTGATTATATTGTCGAACAAATTGCTCGACATTTATCTGTCGATCGACGACAATTAGGATTTGTTGCGACAGCAAAAGGATTTTGTGCTGGTTTGAAAATTCTTTCTTCTTCTTTTTCTTCGCAACAAACGATCGATTTGATCTAGGTGCTGTTCAATATCGAAATCTTCGTAGTGGTGAGATAATCGATTGTAATCAATCGTTAAATGGTCAATTGATTATCGATGCTGATATCGAAATCATTGAACAAGAAAATCCAATTACATTTATACTTATTGTTGAAAAAGACACTGTTTTTCAGGTAATATTAAACTAGAGAAAAAAAACAAAACAAAATCGTTTTATTTTTTGTCTAGCATTTACTTAACGATGGTTTTTTAACTCGATATGCTGGCGCCTGTTTACTAACTGGTCGTGGTCAACCAGATCATGCAACACGTTCATTTGTTGTTCAACTCTCTCAAATCTATGTGAATACGCCTATTTATATTTTAACTGATTGTGATATATTCGGTGTTTTAATTGCTTGTACTTATCGATTAACATTCAATGAAAATCAACGTCATCGTATTCGATGGTTAGGTCTATGGCCCGAAGAAATGATTTCATTTAATAATATCTCTCAAACATTACCGATTCATGACGAACGTGAACGTCGAATGATAACAAAATTTCTTCAACGTACCGATGTTAACGAACAATGGCATCGACAAGTAGCGTTTTTCGAACAATATCAACGTAAAATGGAAATCGAAGCTATTTATGAAAATGGCAGCAAAAGTTTGATCCAGGATTATTTACATGAAAAGCTCATAGGACATCGTTGGTTATAATTTTCTTCGTGTTTTTTTGTACTAGACTAGACTAGATGTGTTTTCTTTTTTCTTGTTTTCTTCATTAGCACAAATTCGATCGTATTGAGATCATTGTTAATGAAGATTATTCTATACAGGTTGTTTTCTCGTTTTTTTTTGTGCGTACTAGTGAATTACGTTGTATTCCTAGTTTTGCTTGAATAAAAATTCTTGATATTAGATTGATTAGATAAGACGAGTTTATTTTTGTATAAAGAATAGAGACAAAAGAGAAGAAGTGAAGAAAAAGATTTCTTAACGGTTTGGATCTATTATAAAAGTTAATCCGACGCCGCCGACGTTGAGATCTAGAAAAAAGAAAAAATAATAAGAAATCGTTGGTTAGTGACATCTGCGTTTCGATTGTGAAATAAATCGATATTTAAACAGATATCTGAATCAGTTCAAGAAAAATCTCTTTTGATAAATTAAAAACTGGTGAAAATTCTATTTGATTAGTCTTATTAATAAAAGTCAATTGAAATATCTTTCGCTAGAATCTATTGCGAATGAAATTCCATGGATAGTAGTGACGTCCAATATGTGTGACATTTATGTTTTTTTCTTCTTTTCCAGTAACTCTATTATTTTCTGATTGTTTGATGTTAGTGTCGGTTTGCAATTCTCATATTCTTTTACCTTTCGTAGCATGCGAAGTAAGCGTTCAAGTCGAGTAGTTCGTTTCTAAACATAGAAAAGAAGAAAAAAAAATTTTGTCAGAACGTAGTTTTAGTTTTTTTTTCAAATAATATACTCGAACGGCAACACCACTATTGAGACATGGAGAAAAATTTGGAAACGCTGAACAAAGAGTTATTTTAAATGTTTGACAGCTATAATCAGTTGTCGGACGTTTCGAACAATCGTCGTATCGAATTTTAATAGCAGTGAGCAGATCTTTACATTTTTGTTCCGATTGATGAACTACACAGTAATCACCACGAGCTTTTAGTTCATTTGGATTCGATGGAATCTTTTCATGACAATGAGACAGTAACCAGGCGACAAAAAAAAACAAACTCGCAGAATTTACCTGATTCCAATTAGCTTCAGTTATTGGTATTATTGGTTGTCTTGTTGTCTATAAGATAAAGAAGAGTTTTTAAGAATTTCAACAAGTTAATTATGCGCGTCAAACCTGTACAACAGATGCTCCACAATAGAGTTCTCGTGGCCATATATAACAGTATTTTGATTTAACATCTTGACAAGCAGATACTGGTGTTGCCATACCCGCACATTTTCGAAGTAGATCTTCCATTTGTAGTTTAACACTTGTACATTCACTAGCCGATGGATTTTGAGCACATCTTTCTCGCATAACTGTTAAACTATCTTCCTAAATAGATTCGATTTATAATTCTATTTTTTTTAAAGTAAAACGAAAAAATTTACTCGTCTTTGAATTTCTCGTCCATTTATTTGACTAACAACGACGAGAAAAATCAATAGTAAACTTGTCGCAAACATCGTTTGATTATTATTACTATCGACTGATATTTATTCGTTTTTTTTACGAATGTATAAATGAAGTACTGATTATATACGGACTATTTCTCTCTCTCTCTCTCTCTTTCGTTCTTTCGTATTTATCCTTCAATTCACAAGAAACAAATCGGTTTCTGCACACATCATTTTCAGAATGTAGGCGTTATGACGTTATTCGTACGCTCTCTCTCTTGAGTTTATGTCAATAAACCATACGATTAAATCATCTCATCTTTAGATATGAGCTAAAACGCAAATTCCTTCGAAAAGAAGAATATAAATAGCAACTAAACAGCAATCATGTTTTGGGAATGTCATATTGTAGCATCATCTGTCGACAAACTACTCGATCAACCTGTCGATACAGTTAAATTACAAGATTTTCTCGATGAAAGCGATCTTATTCAAGAATGTTTAACACAAAATAAACGTTTACTTGATTATCTTATTCAACCAAATATTATGACTGAATTAATCGAATGTATTATTAAAACTCCGATTGATGATAATTTTCGTAATGCTTGTGTTGTTAGTGAATTATTATCAGGTGATTTTCAACGTATACAAGAGAAATTAATTGAACGAGAAAATTTCATTCATCTCTATTCATTTGTATTAACTGACGAACTGAATTTAAATCCAATACTCACTTCGTATTTCTCTCGCATATTAACAACATTAATCATTCGAAAACCGAATGAATTATTAAATTCTTTAAAATCATGTTCAACATTTAAAACTGATCTTCTCAAACATCTTTATTCAACATCAATTGCCGATATTATCTATCGTTTAATATCGGATTCAGCTGATCAACGTTCGGAAATTATTAAATGGTACGAAGAAATCAATCTAATCGATGGACTTATCGATGCATTCATTGAAGCAAAATCGATCTATGTTCAAATGAATATTGTCAATCTATTAACTGAATTGATACGTTTAGCTTTTGATCAACATAATACATTCGATAATGATCTTCAAGAGAATACGAATTCAAATTCAAATTCATCGAATCCATTTTCATCAAATAGTAATCACGAAAATGACGATCTCGAAAAGAATTTTACGACATTAACACTTGCTCAACATATTCTATCGAAATCGAATTTAGAGAAATTCTTCGATGCACTTTGTCAACAGACAATACTTGTTGCTCATGGATGTGATTTTCTTAATAATCTTCTCGATCTATTCCATCGACATTTACCTGCGCCATTAAATATTTCATTATCCCACTCAAATTCCGATGAAAATCAAGGAATGCAAGTCAACGATGACGATGAACCCGAATCAACAATGAAATCAAATGAAATCAATGCAGATCATCTAGCCAATATTTCTAATTACGCTAAAGATCCGTTCATTGCAATCTATAAAATTTTTCTCCAAGTTATTCCACATCGATTACCGGCACTAATCAGTTTACTTTCGAATCCTTCGCCACCATTAATACCATCATCGCCATCGCATGACAATTCACAAGCAATTAAATACCAATTTATTAGCGAACCATTAGGTTTGCCTCTTTTGTTTTCTTTGTTTTGAAAATCTTACTGTTTTGTTTTTTTTTCTTTCAAAGGTATTATGCGTTTAAATTTAATCAAATTTTTCTCAAAATTAATTCATACAATTTCAAATGATTTCACCGGTGATTTTATCTATGAAATCTTGGAATCTAATCATTTATTAAATATTTTGATCGATCTTTTTTCTAATCATATCTATAATAATTTTCTTCATACACAAGTTTATCATATAATTCGTCATCTATTTTTTATCAATGTTTTGGCTGTTAAACAAGCAAATGATATTTGGACACGTCTACCACTTAACAATCAAAGTCAATCAGCAGATTTAAGTACTCTAACAATTACAAATCGTTGTTCATATAAACTTTTTGAATCACTTTTAAATTCAACTCAAGTCAATCTAATCGAACGTTTACTCGACCAATATGAACTTAATTTAGTATCGAATAAAACAAGTTCAGCATCCGATGATGCACTATCATCATCGTTAATTCAAACACGTTTTTCATCGCCAAATTCCGGTCATATTGTTCAGATACTTCGTTGTTTACGTGAACATGCAATTTTATTCAATAATTATACGATATTTATTCAAACGAATGAACAAGACGAGACGAACAGTTTTGCATTACGTTGGCAAACAACAATTGATCATTTAAATGAAGATGAAACAAAATGGTCATCGATGCATCATAATGAACGAGATCATCTCAATAGTTTTCATATTAGTGCAGCTGCTGCGAATATCATGGCACAAATCAGCAGTGTTCTACATTCGAATGATAGTAGCGAAGCTAGTCACCGACGGCAAACATTCCATATGAGATCATTTGGTAGTAGTGGCGTACCTTATGTCGATGAAGATGATGTATGTTGTGATTTAGTTTTTTTGTTTGTTTGAAATGAAAAATATTGACTTTGAAATATGTAGGATGACGTTGATCGATTCAATATCGATGATGAATTAATGAATCATGAACGAATTGCAAATGAACAACATGATAACGATACAAAACAAGTATGTCTAAGAATAATTTGATTTCGAATGATTGCCATCAATGATTTGTTGGATATTGAAGGATTCTTTCGAAAGTCAATTTCCGCCTGTATTTGATGAGCAAACATTTTGGCCACAACGGGATGGTAATTCTCATATGGCAACAAACAACAATAATAATCATGCCGATAATTATGACAAACCTAAACGAACGTCGGCATCAACATCAGAAAGTCATTTCGAACAGCTCTGTTCTTTACGAGCCAATGAACATGATAATGATCGTGTTAACAATCTATTTTCATCGACATCATCGAATAATCGTGATGAATTAGACGATGGACCAGATGAATTTTGAAAACAAAAACAAAACATATTTTTCTTTGTATAACACAAGCTATATTTAATTGTATTTGCGCAATTTTGTTTGTTTTTGTCGACCGTCCCTGAAGATCTACAAAACTTTGTATTATTCTTTCAAATCATCTCTCTTTTTCTCGTGCATTCTCTCTCTGTTTTGGCTCTAAATATCTGTCTTTATTTTGATATATTATTAAATTGAGAATATCTTCTATTATTCCCAGTAGTACGTGTCTTTATATTATGATTATGACTTTTTTTGTGTCAAAGATGTACAGTGTGGCCCATAAATAACATGGCGATAAAAAATTCGAATATCATTCTCTCTCTCTCTCTCTCATGTTTCTTGATTCAACAAATTTTATTATTATTGAAAGAAGAAGTCTACTAAACAACAAATAATCATTTTAATACTTAGAGATCGAATGGTTGGCTGATATTATTAAAAATACTTTGTAAATAATCATCAGTGATATTTGCAACACGTTCATCAATCCATGCTTCATTGATATGTAAAAGTGATGGATCGACATTCCATTTATCTCCAGTCGCAGGTTCTTGTGATGATTGTGGTGTATAGCTAATAGTTGAATTACTTTGAAATGCCCAACGTGTAGCACCGATCGATCCGATTAATATAGAATTAATAGCACTTGCATCAATTGCTGCGCCATTAACACCATTGGGAGTAACGTATCCTATGTCGTATCCATCAGCACCTGGAAGAATTGGATATCGTACATTCGTCATATTACTACCAATGATCAATGAATTGACAAAATGATAGCCTTTCGTAGCGCCAACTTGTGCAGCTGAATTTGTACTTCCAAAGAAAACAGAATTTTTCACTGTAAAATTTGTATAATCGCTGTATCCCGATATTTGAAGTGTATCCGTATGTGCTTTTGAACCTTTCTCACGAAATGATGGTGCAAAATAACAACCAATGAAACTAACATTCGTTGCTGGAGAATTTTTTGTCACTCGAAAATCTGCTGTATCAGCATCATTGTCAACATCATGTTTGACATAACTCGTTGGAATGACAATATTCACAAATTCGATATCCCATGTTGGTAGGTTATCAATTGATTGTCCACAAACATATGTCAATGGTGCCATATTAAAAACAGCCGATTCAGTACAATCTTGACAAAGAAATCCTTGTCGATGTCCAGATCCATCATTGGTTGTAAAATTAAAACCGCCAAAAGCAACACCATAAACCGATTGAATTTTAACATTGTTGCTAAATGTGCATGAGCCCCATTTGCCAAGTGGCGTAATAAGAATACGACGTGAACGACCTTTTTTACCGATATTTTGTAACCATGGTGGTGATGTTGAACCAGCACCCGAACCATTGACATTTCCTGGCTCGAGAAAGACGGCAACACCTTCTTCAATTTGTTGATCAGTAAAACTATTTACTGCATTTGCAATAGCTTGAGCATCGAATGGTACCACTTTTTTATGATCTGCATCGAATTGACGTGCTTCAACGATCGATGGTGTTCGTGAAGGATAATAATTCACACTTGGTCCATACGGATATTCAATAGCGACTATTGAAAAAACTAAATATGTACTTGCTAAGATAAAAAGTAATGCCTTCTCCATCATTTTTGACTTTTTTGTAATAAAAATAGATTCAGTCGTAAATACCTTTTATATGTGCGTGAAAGAAAACATATCCAGAAGGTTTCATTCTCAACGAATAAAATAGGTTTCGGTTGGTACTAGTGGCCGTACATTGTTTTTTTAGTACAAAGAACTTGAATGTCATGTTTTTTCTTTCGTTTGACTTTCCAACTGACAGATGTACAGATTCACATTTAGATATTTGATACCAATACAAATCCATGATATATCCTACGCATTTAATTTTTTACTGCTTGATCAAAACATATTTTATTTATTTTTTTCAAAACAAACAAATAACAAAAAAACAGTTATTTTATTTTATTTTTTCACATTTTTCTTTTTAGATGGTGTTGTTGTTGTTGTTGTTGCTTTTGCATTAATCTTTTTTGCTGCTGTTGGTTTTTTTTCAGTTTTCTTTTCTTCAACTGGAGATTTTTCTTGTTTCGTTTGTTTAACTGCTTTCAATGGAATAAAATCAGTTAGATCATATTTAATTCCTGCAGCAGCTAATTTCTCTTGTTGTTTTGCTAATTTTTTCGAGCGTCGTTTTGCAGTTTTTTCGATTTGCTCGGCGGATTTTGGTCGATTGTAACGAGCTCGTTTTTGTGTTGGTGTTTTAACAGTAAATATTCGTTTCCAATTTTGGAATAATTTATCCGTATCAATTTTACTTCGATCCATAACACGAGATTTAATCAATGAACGAAACATTAAATACCCATTCATTGTTTCCGAAGCAACACGTGCAACATCTTCATCTTCGAATTCAACATAAGCATAACCACGACTGCCGCCTGTCTTCTTCGAACGGATTAATTTCAAACGTGTAACAACACCAAATTGAGAAAAATAACCGAATAATTCACGTTCGAAAAAACCATAAGGTAAACCCGATAGACGAATGAGACCAGGTTTTATTTCCACTAATTTATTTCGTTTCATTTCGGATTTTTTGATCTTTCGTTTGCCACTACCAGCGATCGATGGTAATGCAAGTGTTTGTTCTTGTTCTTCATCGTTTTCATTATCATCTTGCATTTCTTCATTGTATTCAACTTCATCATCCGAACTTGAATCTTCAGCATCGATGTAACGATCATTATCAATCATGTTTGCCATGTTGTTTTTTCTTACTTTGAAAACAAAGGGAAATACTGGTAATCTAAAACGGAGAAAATATGTATATATATATATCTATATCTATATATTTTTGCACGATTAAAAGTATTCGCTAAAATAATAACTCGGAACATCACAAATAGCGAGAATGTTAATGCAAGGAACGAAAAAGAAGGCAAGGTATCACAGAAAAAGGCAAAAAAAACGGAGTATTGATATCGATAAGAAAGAAAAAATAAATAAATAATTGATTTTTATTTTTTTGCCGATTGTATTTGCTGCTGAGCAAGACGTTTTTGTTCAGCTTGAGTTAATTCAATATCAAGTTTAGCGATTGTATTCATTAAACTATCACGTTCACCGCGTAAAATTGTTACTTCATTTTTATATGTATTCAATTCTGAACGAAGTCGTTCATTCTCGAGTCGAGTCATTTCGGCTTGTTGTAATTGTTCTTCAATTTCGTTCTCATGTTTTATTGATTTCTTCAATGTTTCATCGGTTTCAATCACAACTTCGCCATTGATTTGTCTGAGAAGATGCATATTATTAATATTGATTTTCACCGGTGGTTTACGTTCAACAATTGCGTGTGTTGTTGAATATTCATGAATAAGCTAAACAAATACACGAGACGAACGTTTTCGGTTTATAAAACGAAAATTATTTTTACATCTAAGGACACTTGAATGTCGTTTAAACGAATATCAATTGGAATGAATTTGAGTGGATGAGTTTTTCTTAGACGTTTTTCTTCACGAGTGTGAACTTCGTCGAGATTTTGTACGAGAACGTCAATAGCATGACTTGCAATTGAAAGAATCCGATTTTTAACTTGAATTGTTACAGTTGGTAGTGAATTCGTTTCATCTTTCGGAAAATCAAGACGAACATTGATTGGAGAAACATTCTCATCATTGTATTCATCTGAAAATATTCATTAAGATCAATAAATCGAACAAAAATAAAACTCGTTTATTTTACCAGGACGTTCATTGTCGAATAGTCTAGGTTTAAGTGAGTCAAATTTCAATGATTGAAATTCATCAATTCGTAAATTTTTAACACTACAAGCAATGTACATTGGCTCATTACTTTTTCTCTCGTCATCTGTAATACAAATTTTGATTTGATTGACTTTAACAAAAACACCATTTATCTAAATTCAAACAATACATTCATTTCAATCGATTTATCACAATTAAACATCATACCGGCTTAAGAACAGTTGGATCAATAACAGATTTACTAGAATTATTATTCTCTGATAAACTCGATGCATCATCATCAAGTATAAGATGTACTGCTTCTTGCTGTTGTTGTTTTTCAAATTCACTGTTTAATAATGCTGGATCGATATCACCTTCGCCTTCTTCACTCAATTGATCCCATTGAGATAATGAATCATCACCATTATCACTCATTGCTGTCAATGATGCTTGAGATGAACCACGTGAACCTTTCGATGCGATTTCTAATCCACGTTGAATAGTTTCTTCGACTTTTGTTTTCTTTTGTGTTATTAAATTGAAACCTTTATTTAAATTACTATTCGATACATTTCCGTCGTCGGTAATATTAACAAATGGTGATGCTGGCGGTTCAATTTTCGCTGTACCAGCAACAATAGGCGCATTTGCGGCAACCAAGTCGACAACAATATTCGAATCAGATTTATCACGCATAGCAGGTTCAGTTTCAGCTGAAGGTAGAAGAGATGCTGGTGTTTGTTCAGCAAGATTGATTTCAGCATTTTCCAGACCATCGATAACAGCTAATGTCAATGTTACTGGACAAAGTAAACAAATAGTTATTTTCGTTTCATTGGAAGGCAAGTTTAATGATGATAGAGAATTTTCTTTTTGTAGTTGTTGTCGAATCAAATGACTTTGAGTTTTATTTCGTTGTAGAACATTGAGAAATAAACCGAGTTCGTCAACTAAGTGCATTAGGAATGTGTATTGTTTTTGCGAGAGTTTGATCATCGCAGGCATTTTGAGAGTTGTAAGAATATTAGCCCAAGGTGAACATACGGATGAGTTAGTTTTTTTCTTTTCGTCCAGAACAACCCAACCTGAGATCGATAGATTATCAGTTATATTTTGTTTAGCAAATCGAACCGATTCCGATGGTGATGCAGGTGTAAAATCAATATAAACACTTTCGACATTAAAATGCCAAATATCATATTTTGCTGACTAAAAAACGAAAAAGAAACACGTAATTCGAACACAAAAAGAAAAAAAAAGAAAACATACTCTTTTTAATGAATCTGTTGTCATTGTATAATATGTATGCAATACTGAATTGGCTGTTTTCGGTTCAGGTAATGTGCTACCCATTTTTGTTGTTAATGGATTACTGTATAAATAGGTTTCGTATGGATGTTTATCGAATAAAGGACTAATTCGTGATGAATTGGTCGCATCATCGGATAAAGGCCATTGAGTTTGATGAAAGAAATTGGTGTTTTTAAAAGATTCTAAATGTTGTTCAAGTTTTTTTCGGCAACTCGTTGGTTCAGTTCGACAATTGGTTATCAAAATTTTCGACATATTTAATTCGAGTATTTCAAGTTTTTCTTCTTTCGAAACTTCTTTACGTTCTAACGTTTCAGGCACTGGATTATTTTCATGTTTAGCTTCTTCTAATTGATAAGCACCAGAAAATATATCTGAACTAACAACAATCTAAATTCAAAAATATCAAATAGATAAAACTATTTCGAATTCACACAATATTCAAATTACTCGTGGCAATATAGCTTCAACTTTAATTGCAACATGTTCAAGATCTATTGTAGGTCCATCAGTTTTCAAAACACCTGAGTTATCCTATACAATCATGAGACGAGGAAAAAAAGGCAAAACATAAACTATAGGATATTTACTATTGTCATTGACAATGTCGAAACAAAAGCATCGAGCCAACTTGATGTAGCAAAATCAACTCGCATGACAACAGGCATTATTTGTATGTACAAATCATTATCAGGTACTGAAATAAATATATCTCAATGATTTCCTTTTCGGATTAAATTCAATTAGATATTTACCAGGAAATGAATATGGTAATGGATAATAATATTCTGTATGTTGAACATTAATAACACCGAGAAATTCAGGTAGTTGATATTGTGTACGATCGGATGTAATTAATGGTCGACGACGTTTTTCGAATTTACTACTATTACTCGATTTATTATTTAATGAAACAGGATAGAAAACTAAATCATCGATATTTAACACCGTACATGATTCGAATAAACGAATTTTATTTTGTCGTAGACCTTTTTCTAATTTCACCGCTTGAAATCAACAACATACACAGTAAAAAAAAACAATGCCTCAATTCAATTCACTTACACATTTCATCTGTTGGTGCATTATTCTTTGCTGAATTCAATTGTTCATTCCATTGTTCTCGTAATCGACTTGCCCATTCATCTCGATTCGATGCTAACATTTCACTATATTTCACCCAATGTGTTTTCGATGATCCATATTGATGATATGGATAATGATCAATAGATAGATTCGCAAGAGTTAACTGTAGTGCACCACTTTCTGCAAGACGATCACCTGAGAAAGAAAGAAATGCGTTTAGCTTCTTCATTTACAAACAAAAAAATAAATAAATAAATAAACAAACAAAACAACAGTGGAGACAAAGAATATCTCTTACTAATTAATCGTAGATGAGATTCTGTCAAAAAAGATTTAGTATTTCCTTGTCTAATTCAATTTCGAAGTAGTTTTACGTACTGAGAACTTGGGAATCGGCGATGATATGTAAATCAAATCTTTTGACATTAAAATGTAATGACGTTTCCACAACATCATAATGTACAAAAGGATCACTCGATTGAGTTTGAGAAGTGATTGAACCGAAAGAATTTGTTGGCTCATTCGTGCCTGTTGTTGGCGCCTTAGGTTGAAATGTTGATGGTTGTTGTTGCTGTTCTAATTTCTAAATAGAAATTTTTTTATTTAATAACAACATGTTAACGTCAAATCAAATGTAATTAGATTAGAAAAAACTATTGACTGTCGTTATTCAATCATTAATGAATTCATGCATAGGAAAACAACGATAAAACGCAATAGCAATAGTCTTTCTAGTGCATATTTACTGGTTTTTTTTTTCATTGAAAATTCTCATTTATTATTTATTCTTCACCTGAGAATAGAAGAAAAACAATTAAAAACGCTTTTATTTCGTTTGAATAAGTCTTCACGGGAAATCCTTTGATATATTTCTATGTAATTATAAATGTCGTATTCATCTCTTTTTAGTCTTTCATGTCTTTTAATCATGATTAGTCATGACATTGAAATAGTAAAATGTAGGTCTCCTTTTTCTGTCTCTTTTCGAATACATACAGTTAGTTTGTCTCCTGCTATTTGTTTTCTTTGAGCAGATGCACGTTTCATTAATTGTATAATCTCTTTATAAGTATTCAAAGCTGATTTCAATTGTGCATCATTGACCACTGATAATAAATCGTCAAAATGTACCATGACACGCGATGTAATCATAGTACTATCTATAGAATAACGAGATGAGAAATAAACGAACAAATTCGAATCTCGATTTTACCTTGAAGACTTTTTTTCATTGAAATTCTTATTCGACATGCATTGGCAATCAGACGTATAGCTGCGCCTGTTGTTCCACTATCAGTCAATGACGAAGCTTCAATACGTGCTGTTTGCCAGGATATTTCCTGTAAAACAAAAAAGAAAATATTTGTAATTGAAATATTCTTGTGTTAATTTCCGTTGTCATACTTTAAAAACAAGAATATGATCCTTTGTTGCATTACGCAAACGAGTTTGTTTTAACGAGTCAACTCGTTGTCCATATGGCGTTGTACTATAAATTTCAAGACTTGGTAACTAGAAATTAGACAATGAAAATTTTCAAGTATTTTTCGTGGTTTTATTTTTCTTTTCGTACAAAAATCGAAGCTTTGAATCCATGTGCTTTGATTGAAAATGTTAGATTCGTTATTGTCAATGAAATACCATCGATAGCTCGATTAGTAAAACCATATTTTCCTAGTAAACTAATCGAAAGCAAAATGAGCAGCATCATCAAATCTATCCTCAAGAGCGACTATTTCTTACGGATCATTCGTATTCGTTGAATTATTCGTCGTTTTTTGTAAATCTCGAAGTTGTTCGCATGTTTCAATTTCAACTTCAACATCATCTAATTGCTAGACAACACAAATCTTTTTTGTTATTTTTTTTTCTCAAACTATAAATCATACTAATTGAATCGGCAAAGTCTGTAGACTTGTCCATGGAATCTAACGATTTAACATTGAAAAGAAAAATAACAACAAGTAGTGATTTGTTTATTTACTTTAATAAAAGCTCGGCCACATGTTGCTTTCTGAATTTTTAACCATGTCGGTAATTCAGTGACTTCTTCTAACGCTTGTTCATCGAGATCAATCGAAGATAATTCACCTTCGCCTTTTAATGTACTGAGATTGATTTGATTTGATGAAAGATTTTTAACGAATCTATTTTTTATTCAAATAAACAAAACAAGTCTTTGTTTTTTTTTTCTTATTTTCAGACTTTGATAAACGTTTAATAATCTGATTTTTAATTAATGAAGCCATTTACATATGAATTAAACAGTGCATATGAAGAATGCGATAAGATATACTACTACTATTTATTTCTAAATGTAGAAACTTAATGTTCGATCAAATCAGTAAACTTCGTCGTAGATGTCACTTCAATTCATTGAAAATACGATTTTATTTTTATTCGAAACGAAAAGAAAAATAGAAAAACTGTTTGTTATTTCGCTCGTTGAAATGTTCCTTGAATTTCTCCACGAAAAGCTGTCGGTTCGGTTGTTGAATTTGTTTCATTTTGTATCCATTTTTGTTCAATATATTCTTTCATTTGTTTTTGTTCACGTACATTTGGTCGACCGAAACCACGTTGTAAAATATTAACCAATTGTTCAAGTAAACGATTCGTTTGAAGAAGATTTGTTTCAATAATAGTTCCGAGATTTTTCTCCAACGAACAATACGGTGTTTCTAATTCATACGATGAACCATAGAGTAATTGAGTATTTGTCAAAAATGAACTTTCAATATTCGATTTCGATCGTGTACAATTCGTTAAACTATTACATCGAAGTACAATTCGTTCAGAAAATGTATGTGGACCATAGGATATTTCGTAACGTTGATTTGCATCAAACGTACAATTCAAATTATTTTTTCGACCTTGTAAATTCCAATCGATACGTAAATATTTCATTGTTAGTAATGATAAACTACAATTAACATATTTACATTGTATAGCTATATTACGTAGAATATACGATTCAATTTGACGTGTTTCAAGTTGAAGTTGAAATGAATATTGATAATCACTTGCTGTTGTATTATAAATACATTCGTTTATTGTTTGATTATTATAATTGATTTGAATTTTATCGGTATAAAAATATTGACAAGGATAACGACGATATTGAAATATGTGATGATCAAAATCGAACAATCGAACCGTTGTTACATAGGAAAGCGAACGATCATCAGACCATTCACGAGCTTTTAATGGCTCATAAATAATTGCATAGCTTGGATAGAAATTTGCCCTCGTGCAAAATCGTTTCAAATCGAAAAATAAAATTAGAATAAGAAAATAACGAATCATTTTCACATAAGATAATTCTCTGTTTGTTTTTTTTTGTTAGTCGACTCGAGGAATATCTTAGAAATATATACATATCGAAATCTTAACATTTTCATGTGATGACAGATACCAGCGTGTTCGAATGGTTACTATCTATTCTCACTTCACTTCTGGAAATGTAATTATCATATTCATTAATGAAACAAAATAGAGAGAGAGAAACATTTTCTGAAGTATATTTCTATGTTTATTTTGGTCATTTTCTATAAAATTACGCACATAACAAGAGACAAAAAAAATATATATGTATAACAATTTTCTTTGTTTATCGTCTTTTTTTTCTTTCTTTCTATCTTCTTCATCGTCTTCTTTCGTGTACAAGCAAGAAAACAACAACAATAACAAAAAAACGTGAACTTTTCTTCTCTCTAGTCTAATATATAAAAAAAAACAATTCATAAAAACAGTCTTAGCAATCTTCACTACCATTCGAAGAGAGGGAGAGCAAATAAGTTGAAGAAAGTTGAGAACAACAAGAAAAAACAAAAGAAAATAATCAATTTCAGCATAACACACACGCACATATACGAGTCAGACAAAATTATTCGAATACTCCATAACGAGTATTTTAATATACACAAAGAAAGAGAGAGAAACCGAAAGAAGGACCGAGAGAAAAAAAATCTTGTTTGATATCAATTCATCAATATGATGTAGAATAAAAGTGAGAACAAAAGCAAAACAAAAAATTTGATAATTCAATTTTTTTTGAGGATGAGAATATATGTAGCTTTTCGTTTCGTCTTCGTCTAACATTGTGAAGGTGAGCCTGTATAACGAAGATCGTATCGAATGTTTGTCGAACGATATTGATTCGATTGAGAAGATAAAGATAGACAAGAACGAAATGTTGATATACGTGTCCGTCGTCCACCTCCAGTTCTCTCATTCGTACCTGTAAACTTATCGTATTGTTTCGTTTCCGAACGATATTGTCGATATTGTTCATGAAAATTACTATCAATCATTGTTCGATATTCATTCGGAATACACGAATCTTTGGAATATTCATAAAAAGCTTTGTAACCACCTTCGAGTAGATAAATTTCCGGATAATACAATTGTGGATAAGATTGTTCGTGGATTGTTCGATCTTCCGATCGAAAGAATCTCAAAAGTGATGGTGCACGTTCCGATGAAAATTCACAATGAAAAATGAAAATATTTCGTTTAGTCGAGTCTTTCAATTGAATTGGCTTTCGAAAGAATTCATTAAAAACTTGCGTACGTGTATAAAGATTCTTTGCTGTTTGTATGTGTCCACCGTCGTATTCATATGGATAACGACAATCGATTATATGTAAATTTTCAATTTCTGATGAATAGACATCATTCAGAATATCGATCATCTAGATAATTGGATGAGATTGAGTTGTTTTAGTTTGGAATTCAAAGGATATATTCTTACCGTTGCAGGACTAATACAAGCAAGATCGGGATGTTTTCGACTTTGACAACGTGGTAAAAGATATGTACAAGAACGATCACCAATTAATTCACGATTGGTACCGAGCTCGACTGATGCTTTGATTTGTTCTTCATTTGGTTCAGTTAAACTTCGAATTAACTAGATACGAGAATGAAATTACAATCGATAGGACAAGTTTTGTTGAATACATACTCCAACTCCACGTCGAGAGCGTTTGTTTACTGATGGACGATTGATAATGATTTCGTTTTCTTTATTGAATTCATCGATAACTCGAGGACGTTTTATAGAACGACAATTTTCACTGTTTTCATCATCATCATGAAGACGTTTCTGAACAAAACGAAGAAACAATCACGTCAATGAAAAGACATAACCAAAATTCCTACATTAGTATTTGCATTTTCTTCACTCGTAATAACCGTTAAAACTGGCATATTCTTTTCATTATCCGACAAACAAAGTGGTAATGGTCGTAATCGTCGTTTTTCATTGACATTTTCTTCTGGATTCGGTGTCACTGTTGAAAGAGTCTTATCAAATAAACTAATTAATTGTTCCGAATGTGAATCCTACATATAGAAAACAAACGTTTATTTTCCGCATAATCATTTCGTTTTGAGAAAAAAAAACAAACCGATGATGATTGAGATCGTGTTTGCATTGGATGACAAGAGAGTTTATTTCTAAAATTTCAAAAAAAAAACGAAAACAAATGAAATATTTGTTTATTTATCGATCATTTCTTATCTTTAAGAAATGAATGAACACGTACTGATTAGGAGTGATAATATCGTTTGGACGAATTTTTTTCGTTTTATTTTCTTTAATCAATATTTGTCGTTTACTATTACGTAACGATGCTGGTCTTGCAAGTTGATTAAATCCATAGTGTTCAAGTTTCGAACGTGTTTGTCTTGTGATATCACTATCTGTTGTCGTTGTTTCGCAACGTATAGACAAACTAGCAAAAAACACAAACCGTCATTTTCGTTTTCTTTTAACAGTTTGATTTTGTTGACACGAAAACAAATAACAAGCGCGCAAATCGGCTTAGCTCACCGCTGTTATAGACAATGAGATTATCATTTTGTTGTCTATCTGCTAATAGCAGGGTGGCACCCAGCCATTTAAGAGAATGCTTGGCAAAGAAGAAAGAAAGAAGTCTGTTGAAAATTGACACTAGTCGATAATTATATCAAGCGAAACAAGAAAATCAATTTCATTCAAAAGGTAGCCAAATGTCAACGGTCGAACGAACACCTCTCTCTGTCGTTCGTTCATACACTCGAGTGCCATCGAATTGTCAGTCATAAATCAAGTAGAACGATTCTGTCGCGAACCATAGGGTGGATTGTTTAATATTCATACAATCCACTTGAATGCCTCGACATCAAAAGAAACGAAAAATCTACGAATACGAGGCGAACACTCACTGTTCATCTTGATGTTCTTGCCGGAGGATATGAACTAAAATAGGAAAAGAAAACGATTCAAATTCAAAAATGAGAAAAAATCATTTATCTTTTCGTCTTCTTACCTGAAGATATCGATTGTGGGCTGTTATCAGTTTCGTCATCACTTGATGAGAAGACGAGTTTACGACGAGGTGTACGCCTAGAAAAACGAACAAAAAATACATTCATCATGTTCAATCAACTAGAAAACAGAAGCATTTCTAACGGTTTTCCTTCTCATATTCATTTACTCATCAAATGTTTGTTCAAATGATAAACGTGAAATGAATTCTTTTGAACAAGCAATCCATTTATTTAATAACTAACGATTTCGATATATTTCAAATCTTACCTTAGTAGAAAACTCCAATTCAAGTTATTGTTATTCGTTGTTGTGCTCATTTCGAGCCAAGAATCAATATCAAATAATATACTCATACGAAATATTTCGATATAATAACAACAAAACAAAAAGGGAACAGAACTATCTGTGTTGTCTCTCGACACTTGCCGAGCTTAACGAATGTTTTTTTTCGAATGTCGATGTTCAATCGAACGAAGAGAGGAAAGGGGGAAAGAGAAGGAAAAAAAAAGAAGAGAGGGTGGGAGACGAGATCGATGTAATGATGGATAACAATCCCTCTGCTTTTTTTCTCTTCTCTTGGGAAGGAAAGTTCGTTGGACGAAAAAAAAGAAGAAGAGGAAAGAAACAAAACGAAACGAACGTTAGGATGCAAGCTTGAATGTTGTTTTCATTTGCACTTTTTCTGAGTGCTATTAACACAATCTAACGCCTTTTCCGTTCTATAGAATCAAAGAAGTGGGGATAAGATGAATGATGTTTCGATTAGAAATAAAAGAATTATAATGTGAAGATAAGCATTCGTTGAAAAAAAATATTTTCTAATTATATCATGTCAAATTTCAACAAGCTGTTGTCGATCGAAACATTTTTTTCTTTACGTGTGAAAATATGCGATGATATTTCAAAATTGACGTAAGACACAACATCGTTTCGTTTTCTCGTTGAACAGATGGATAAAAAGCGCCAACAATATGTTTCGAAACACTTACCTGTCAATAAATGTATCTCGTAGTGTTTGCATTAAGAATTACTAAATAATTGATTTAATGAACATTTTTTCCTTGTTTTGTTTTCTTTTTTGCTGTTTCCGAATTCGAATTGTATAAGTTCAACAAAGGATAAGAAAAGTTTTCATCGTATTTGAATAGACAAATTTGACCGACTGATTTGTACATGCAGCTGTCTTGCGCCAAACGAATCTCTCTCGTTCTTTGTTTTTCGAAATATGTCTATGGAAAAGAAAGGCAAAACAAGAACGTCTTAATTCTTTGTTTCGGATGAGTCAGCTGTTAGATTAGATCGATCGATCGATCGAGAGATAGATAAATGAAAAAAAAACGAGATTTTCGTCGTCATGTATTTGTTTTTGATAACAAGATTTGTCAAACGATCAAAACTATATTGAAGTGTCACCGCGGTATGCGTTAGAAAATATGAACATTTCTGTTCTCACATCTAACTGTGAAAATGAATGATCTTTCGATACTTGTTGTAATGATCGGCATAATACCAGCTTGTCGTTATGTTTTTATTCATAAACAAGTAATCGATTTTGACAGATACTTTCGATGATGAGTATATTCTTTTGAAGTTTTCGAACAACAAAATGAAAAGTTGTCTGTGTTCGTTGATATTATTATTTATTCATTAGATATGCATCTAGATGCTAGGAAAGGATAAATTGCCTATGACTAATTTCATGTAAAGTGAAAGTTAAATGAATAAGAATTGATTGATTTCTTATGTAACTAATTCACACGATATGTATACACGCGAGACCAATTATTGTTAGATTCAATTTCTCACTTCGATATTTTCTTGTTTTGTTTACTTATTTCATCTGTATTCGCGTGTCACTGGAGAATATGTGTGAGATTTGAACAGTCTTGTTAGTTTTGTATCTTCTTCGAAAAAGAAAACATCATTCAAAATCATTTTGTTTGTCTTGTCAATTACATTCCGAAGAGGTAGACAACAAGTTTAACATGCACGTTTTTTTTCTCAGGATAGAATATTTCGTAATGTATAATTGGCTTGTCAAAGAAGCGTGAAGTCAGTCATTAGCAAAATAGATTTATGTATTATATTGGTTGACGAATTCATTAATTAACAATGCAGTGAAAATTTCGATGTTGTAAATTCATGAAATCGAACGTTAAAACGAAATCAAAGAGCTGTTTTTGTTAATATCCTGAGTAGTTTATAAGCTTTATCTCGAGAGAAACGAAAAAGGAAATCTTATAAATTGCTATTGCTTTTATCTGAAAATAGGAGAGCGATAATTATTGCCTTGCCTTAAGTATATTGTCATCTCGAAGGCAAATAGAGAATATCTCGTTATAAATGAAATTATTGGTCATTCGATCGTTCCATGTTGTGCTATTCGATTTGTGTTCACGGTTGAAGCAATTATTAAACGGTTGCTTTCGCGTTCGTACGTTAGAGATTTCATTTAAAAAATAATACGGATAAATCAATGGTCTATGAAATGTTGTTGAATGAATGCAAAGGATAACAGATAAACAAAGTTTTTACCATACGTAGAGGGTTGATTTGTTTGGAGTTTTCGTTTGATCTTGTTCATCTTTGATATAAAAGAATGTTTTCATGAATTACGTCGGTGAAATCACATGATCAGCTGCTGAACTTATGATTTATTTTTCGAATAGTTGATCAATGTTTTACGAGATACTATTGCAAGTGTACTAATGGAATTTTGTCTAAATGATCGAATTGTCAAGTGACTTCGACTTATAATAAATCTGGATTCTGTGTTTAATTCAGTATATTTTTTATGCTAATATCGTAGAGAATGAGTTGGTTTGTTCGTAAAAATCTCGATATTATAAAAATACTATTAGGTTGACAACAAATTTTGCGTTTTTTTTCCGAATTTCTCTACAATAGTAAAGAAAGTTCTAGAAGTTTCCATATTAAGCGTATATATAGAGGACGTGAATGTCTCTCGAATAATAGTAAGAGAATGAATATGGAGGTTGATTACGAATTAGAAACAAATATATCTCGTAAAGAGCTGAGACTACTTCTGCTTCATGAATTCCGTTTAAATCACAAAGCAACAGAAGCAGCGAACAACATATACAGTACGATGGGTGAGGGTGTACTCTCCATTCGTACAGCGCAACATTGGTTCAATCGTTTCAAGAATGGCCACTTCGAACTTGATGACTCACCTCATACTGGAAGGCCTATGGAGGTAGACATTGATCTTTTGAAGCAGCTTATTGAAGAAGATCCTAGATTAACATCACGGTGTTTAGCAGAGCAACTGGGATGCTCCCATACTACAGTGGAAAAACATCTGCACGAATTACGTAAAAGCTGGAAATATGGTATTTGGATACCACATGATTTGTCACCTCAACAGCTCCAACAGAGGGTGGATGCTTGTATGGAATTAATGACCTCTCATCGCAACTATGAATGGCTGAAAACTCTGATTACTGGTGATGAGAAGTGGGTGTTGTATGTTAACTATACGCACAAATGCCAATGGCTCGAAGCTGGGGAAGTAGATGTTGCAACGCCAAAGAATGATCTGCATCTAAAGAAGATTATGTTGAGCGTTTGGTGGAGTGTGAAAGGAATTATTTATTGGGAACTTCTTCCTGCTGGTTGTACGATCACTGCCGATCTCTACTGTCAACAATTGGATCGAGTTGCAGCAAAACTTCAAGAAAAGCAGGATCGAATTTATTTTTTACACGACAATGCTCGACCTCATATCACAAAGTTGACGCGCAAAAAGTTATTGAAGCTCGGATGGATTACAATTTCACATCCACCCTATTCTCCTGATTTGGCACCGACTGACTATCACTTGTTCCATTCTCTGGCTAATTATTTACGCGAGAAACAATTCAACGACGAGGCCGATATCAAAACCGAGATCGACACTTTCTTCAATCAAAAATCCAAGAACTTCTACGAACGTGGGATTCTTTCTCTACCGGAACGTTGGCAGCAAGTCATAGATACTGATGGAGCATATATCGGTCAAAGCTAATTGTATTCTTCGAGTTAAAAGATAAAAATAAAATTTTCGAAAAATAAAAACGCAAAAAATTTGATGTCAACCTAATAATTGAATTGCCAGGTGATTTTGACTATTTTGTTCGTAGAAATTTCATTATTAGAAAGATATTATTAATTCAGAATTGAATTTATCGTATAGAAAAAAATTCCTTTAGTAAGTCGAACTTCACATGATACGAATATCGACATTGAAAGTAAAATGCTATAAATTCTGTTTATTGCGTACTCAAGAAACATGAGAGTTTTATCAGTAGAATATAAAATCCAATAAAAGAGAAAAGACTGCAATTGACTATTGACGACTTTATCGGTAGAAGCAAGAAACTTTCAATATTCAAGTAAAATACACTAAAACTTTTTAGTTGCTAATTTTTAATTATATTGTTCTAGTGTCGAATATCGCGTATTCACATGCCGAATTCGAATTGATTCTTGAATGCGCTCTGTGTCTCGATCGTTTTAAAAATCTATGTAGAAATAAAATCGATTTCATGCAAGACCTTATTGGTGATTCAATCCAATGTGCCGAAACGATTTTGATGAATATACAAAAGACTGAATTCAAACAGATTGCGTCGCTTGTTCATCAATTGAAATTTATTACTCAACAGACCAATACATTAGCATTAAAAAGACGAAGACGATTACATGAAAATGAAGATGAAGGAAGTTTGAGTCCAAGTAAACAAATTATAATCAAGAAAATACAAAATGATGCTGATTACAATCGTGATAAGGACGCCCCTAATGGTGAAAGTAACGAAGACAACGACGATGACAGCGATCACCCTGATGATGAAAGTGAATTTTGCAACTCCAGAACTCTGTTAGACTTTATGCTCAAAGATACCTCATACTAACATAAAGATTGATATTGTCATAACTAACTACTAATATTAAATAAATGTGTGGAAAACTCGAATTTAAATCTGGGTATTATCTGTACTCAAAATCGAAAAGGAAGATTTGTATTCTTTTCTCAATTCTTAGATTTCCTTAAATGAAATATTTTTAGAGGGGTAACTACTGATTTCGAACAGATTGTGTTGAGTTTTAATGATCTATTGAGATTTTGGCGGATTTTCATGATTTATTTTGAGTTCTAAATGATCGAAATCAGTTGTTACCCCTCTGATAAAAGCTCACTCGATTCAAAACATTACATTAAGATTAATGATTTTGGGTTTTTGTTTTAAATTTACATAAATTATGTTTTTTTTTAGTTTCAGTATGTAGTCTCGTCTTATTCTATCACAGCGCAGTCAAGCATTATGGAGTTTCATTTTTTCGAATTGTAAGTATCTTGAGAATATAGAAACTTTATTCGTTGAGGCTGTTTTCGATACAATATTTGAGGTGATCTCACTAAATG
>ERZ781398.1009-NODE-1009-length-28191-cov-4.759525_pt1 | contig 28191 bp, 25 predicted proteins | sample MGYA00433077_ERZ781398 | MGnify/ENA primary metagenome ERZ781398 (study PRJEB29847, sample SAMN06458254) | wastewater metagenome | isolation source: Wastewater bioreactor | place: South Africa: Cape Town | study: EMG produced TPA metagenomics assembly of the... | reverse complement strand
GGCCGAAAGGATCGCCTGCGCATTGGGCAGCGCGTCGCGGACCTGATCGAGCGACAGCGGTTTCAGGAGGTAATCCTGAATGCCGCTCGACAAGAGATCGCGATAGAGGCGAACGTCGTTGACCTGGCCCGCCGCGATGACGACGGTGCCGGGTTCGCAGACCTCCGCCAGCGCGTTGATGTCGTTGATCGGATCGCCCGACTCGGACATGTCGACGAACAGGATATTCGGGCTCGCAGAGACCGACAGCGACTGCACCGCGTTGCGCAGGCCTCCCTTGTTGCACTTCTCGATGGGCCAGCCCATGTCGGCGGCGGCGACGCGGATCAGCTCCAGCGTATCGTCGTCGCACACAAAGGCGTTGAACGGGTCACGCAGCCCGGCTGCTTTGAAAGGCGCGTTCACTGGCTGCCTCCTGCGTTGTTGCTCGTCGCCTGACCGCGCAGGTCGCCTGCGCCCGTCGGCGGTTTGTCGCGATAGGTCTTGATCGCTCGCGTGGCGGTCGTCGGATCATTGTCGCGCTCGCTGGTGCCCTTGATCAGATCATTGGGATCGGCGACCATCGCGGCCAGATTGCTGTTCGTCGCGCAGCCATAGTTGGCCGAGGTCGCGTTGTTGACGTTGATCGCCGAACGGCTCGACCAGTTGGGGCAGCTCGGCACCGAAGCCGAGGCACGCGTCACGATCACGCGAACATAGCCCGGCGCGACCGCGCCCGTCGTCACCGGCACATCGCCGCTGAGCAGCAGGCCGCGGCGTTCGACCATCTCGCGGATCGTTTCCTTCGCGCCGTTGCTGCCATAGGCCGACGCGTCCTCGATCGCGATACGGTCGCCGTAACGGACGTTCATGGCATCGAGCCAGCCCTGCAGACGGCCTTGCTCGCTGGGGGCGAGGTCACCGCCTGTCGCCGCGACGTCGAACTGGTAAATGTCGTTGCGCACGACCGGCTGATGCACCGATTCAAGGCTGCGATTGCTGTTCGCGGCGCCTGCGCAGCCGGCGAGAGTGGTTGCCAGCGCCAGGACGGTCCAAGTTGCGATTTTCTTCATCACGTTGCTCCTGTTTGCCAGCATCACTTCTTGAGGTTGAAGCCGGGCGCCGCATCGGGCGAGCCCGCGCGCGGCCGGTCGGCATCGTTCACCGAGGTGTCGAGGCGCGGTTTGGGACGATCGCCGCCCGTCACGCCATCGGTCTGCTGATTGAGCAGCAGACGCTGAAGGTCGCTTGCGTCCTGATAGCCATCGGTCGGCAGCTTGATCTCGTTCGCCGACACCGGCTTGACGAGATAGGGCGTCACCACGATCACCAGTTCGGTTTCGCCGCGGCGGAAGCTGTCCGATTTGAACAGCATGCCCAGGATCGGCACGTCGCCGAGGCCCGGCACCTTGTCGATGGCGCCGATCGAACGGTTGTTCATCAGGCCCGCGATCATGAAGCTTTCGCCCGAACCGAGTTCGACCGTCGTTTCGGCGCGGCGGATGGTCAGCGCGGGGATCTGGAAGCCGTCCATTTCGATCGCGCCTTCGGTCGACAGTTCCGACACTTCGGGACGGACGCGCAGGCTGATGCGGCCGTTCGACAGCACCGTCGGTGTATAGGCCAGGCTGACGCCATATTTGCGATATTCGATCGTCGTGCCGGCGAAGTTGCCGGGGATCGGGATCGGGAATTCGCCGCCCGCCAGGAAGTCGGCGGTTTCACCCGAAATGGCCGTGAGGTTCGGCTGTGCCAGCGTCACCACCATGCCCGAGCGTTCGCCGAGATCCAGCGAAGCCATCAGGTCCATGCCGAACAGGCGGCCGGCGGCCCCAAAGCTGTTGGTGCCCGTGGGAACATTGAAATTATAGGCGGTCGTGCCCGGCGCAACCGGCGGTTCGCCTTCGCCGGGATATAGGATCGAGCCCGGCGAGCGGCCGCGCACGATGCTGCCGAGGAAGCCGTTGCCCATCGCCCCGTCGCGATCGCGCGACAGCACGTTACCGCTGATTTCCTTGACGAGCGTGCGGTTCACTTCGGCGATGCGGACTTGCAGGTTGACCTGCAGCGGCGTCGCGGTGCGCAGGCGCGAAAGCACCTTCGTCTGTTCACCGACAAACGCCTGGACGAGGCGTTCGGCCTCGGCCGCATCGTCGGGCGACTGGACGGTGCCGGTCAGCAGGACGAAGCCGTTCATCGTGTTCGACTGGATCTTCGCGTCAGGCATTGCGAGCGCGAGCATCTGGTCGATCGTTTCGATATTGTTGCCGACGCGGGCAACGGTCGAATAGACAACGCGGCCGTTGCCGTCGGTCGCATAGATGCTCGTTTCACCCGGCGCCTTGCCGAAGATGTAGAGCTGGCGCGCCGAGCGGACCTGAACGTCGGCAACCTGGTCGTTGGCGACGAAAACGTCCGACATGGCGGCCGGCAGGCTGACCAGGCGGCCGCGGCCGACCGACAGGTCGATGCTGCTGCTGGCGTTCTGAATGGCCTGCGCGACGGCTTGCTGCGCCGGGGCGGATATCAGCGTCGCTGCAACCAGGCCGATGGCCAGGGTGCGGGCGAGGGCCGCCGCCTTGAAATTGGCTTTGCTGTGCATCTTACTTACCCCCAACCGGAACTGCGGTCACTTTGTCACCACGGGTTACGCGAACCACCGGGCCGATCGGCACGGCGGCGGCCTGCGGGCTGCCGGCTGCCATCGGGATGCCGGCGGGCGGACGCGGCGCCGAGACGCGGCCGCTGACCGGAATCCAGAAGCGCGAGACGTCGCCGCCCGTGGTCGCGGTGCGCGACGCGGTCGGACGACCGGCCGCATCGGCCATCATCCGGCGCTCGGCCGCGCTGCCGCCCTTGGTCGGCACATTCACGTCGCCCGACGCGATCGCCGCTTCGAGTTCGCCGGTGTTTTCGGCGAGCGGACGCAGCGCGAGCGATAGCTTGCCCATATTTTCGGCGACCGCGATGCGTTCGGCGATGTCGGGCGTTGCTTCCAGCGTCACCGAGCCGAAGGTGCGCACCGGCGTCTTGCCGGTTTCGTCTTCGGCGTCGTAGCGCTGGTCGGTGGCAAGGACGCGGACGTTCCGCACGATGGTTTCGGCGGTGTAGAGCTGGTCGTCGGGATAGGAGCTGCCCTCCTTGACCGAGATCGTCTGCGCAAGCAGCACGTCGACCCGGTCGCCCGGGAAGACGAAACCGGCGACGCCCTGTTCCTGCGAAACCTTGACCGTGACGGCGCGCATGCCCGGTGCGAGAGCGGCGGCGAGGAAGCCGCGGTCATCGGGATGGACGAGCGAGCCCTGGGTCAGCGGCTGGCCGGCGGTGATCGGGTAGCGCACGACGGTGCCCACCAGCGTATTCACGTCGGTCTTGTCCTTCAGGAAATAGGCCTTCTCGACCAGCTCCTTCGGCCACGGCTGATAGCGGAAGCTGTCGGGGCCGATGATCGTGCCCGTCGGCAGCTGCCGCGTCGCGACGAGGATCATGGGGCCGTTGATTTCGGGCGCCGCTGCTGCGCGCGCCGTCGGTGCGGAGGAACCCCGCATCATCTGGTTGACCCCGAACGCCGCGCCGATCGCAATGATCAACGCGCCGACGATCAGCATAATCTTTCGCGTATCCATGACGGTTTTTCGCCTCCTACACCCACCGGACGCGGGGATGCTTGCCCTCAGGTCGATCCGATAAACTGAAACTGGTTAAGATAGTGTTGGTGAACCGCCCAAAGGCCCCCGGCGGCGATCGCGAGCCCGTAGGGAACCTCTATCGCCTTGTCCGAAGGACGAATTTTGGACTGAATCAGCATCACAGCCGACAGGATTCCGCCCCCGATCGCCATGATGGTCAGCATGGGAAAGTACAAATAAAGCGGAATCCAGAGCATCACGGCGCCGATCATCTTCACGTCGCCGCCGCCCATCGCCCCCAGGGCGAAGAGACCGGCGAACACCGCGAAGACCGCAAAGGCGGCGCCGAACTGCATCGGCATGTCGGGCCAGAAAGCCATGTCCGACACGATCCAGAAGGGGATAGCGAAGAGGGCAATGGCCGCATTGAGGCCGTTCGAGATGGTGCGCGAGCGCAGATCGCTGACCGCCGCGGCGATCATCAACATGGCGAGCAGCCCCATCAGGCCCAAGGCGATGATTTTCTGGTCCATGCCGCCGCTGTAGCGACTATGGCTTATCAAATAGTAACCATGAGTGTGCGCCCGCCGGGTTGCATTCCGCGGGCCAGCGGATATGCGGCGTCGCATGTCCGACCCGCGCCCTTCCTCCACCGACGTGCTGATCGTCGGCGCGGGCATCGCCGGCGCAAGCCTGGCCGCTGCGCTGGCGCCGCACCGCCGCGTGCTGATGGTCGAGGCCGAGGAGGCGCCCGGCTATCATGCGACGGGCCGGTCGGCGGCCTTCTGGCACGAAAGCTATGGCGGCCCCGGCGTGCAACCGCTGTCCGCTGCGTCGTTCGAGGCGCTGGCTCGGCCCGCACCCGATTTTTCCGACAAGCCCTTCCTGACGCCGCGCACCGCGCTGACGATCGGTCGTGGCGGCGCGGAGACCGCGGCCGTCGATGCCTTCGTTGCCGAATTTCGCGCCAAGGGGGTTGTGATCGACCGCATGGGTTTCGACGCGATGGCGGCGCTGGTGCCCGGTCTGCGATCCGAATGGACCGCCGCCGCCTATGAAGCGGCGTGCAGCGACATCGACGTCGGCGCGTTGCATGCGGCCTATCTGCGCGCGGCGAAGCGCGGCGGGGCGGTGCTTGCAACGCGCGCGCGTTTCGACGGTGCGCGCCGGGTCACCGGCGGCTGGGAGGTCAGCGTCGGGGGCGAAACACTGCGCGCCGAGCTGATCGTCGATGCCGCAGGCGCATGGGCCGATATGGTCGCTGCGCGCTGCGGGATCGCGCCGGTCGGCATCCAGCCCTATCGCCGGACGGTGGCGCAGCTTCGCCTGGACGTGCCCATCACCGCTGACTTGCCGCTGATCGTCCATGTCGGCGGCGACTTTTATTTCAAGGGCGCCGGAGAGGGGCGCGTCTGGCTGAGCCCGCACGACGAGACGCCGTCCGAGCCGTGCGATGCCGCGCCCGAGGAGTGGGACGTGGCGGTCGCGATCGAACGGATGCAGTCGGTGGTCGACTGGCCCGTCGCCGCGGTCGAGCGCAAATGGGCCGGGCTGCGCAGCTTCGCCCCCGATCGCCTGCCGGTCTTCGGCGCCGACCCGGCCGAGCCCGCTTTCATCTGGTGCGCGGGGCAGGGCGGTTTCGGCATCCAGACGTCGCCCGCTATCGGCGCACTGCTCGCCGCACAGCTTGGCGCGCCGACGCCGGGCGGGGCGATCGGTGCGGTCGATATCGCCGCCTATGCGCCGGGCCGGTTCGGCGCGCGCTGATACTCGGCGCTTGCGCGCGCAAATCAGGGGTTTAGGATGCGGGAGCCGCGTCGCCCGTGGCGCGGCTGACCAGTGGAGGTACCCGTGGCCCATTATTTCGAGATCAAGAAGAACAAGGCCGGCGAGTTCGTCGCCTATTTCAAATATAACAGCGAAACGATCTTCTGGACCGAAGGCTATAGCAGCAAGGCATCGGCGAAGAACGCCATCGAGTCGATCAAGAAGAACGGCCCTGCCGCGGAAACCCGCGAAGCCGAATGATCCCGGCGGCGCGGGCGCACGCAGCGCCCGCGCCAGCTGGTACGCTCGAGCGATCTACAGCTTGGGCAGCGTGACGCCCTGTTGCCCCATATATTTGCCGGCGCGGTCGGCGTAGCTCGTCTCGCACGGCTCGTTCCCCTGCAGGAACAGGAACTGGCAGGCGCCTTCGTTGGCATAGATTTTGGCGGGCAGCGGAGTGGTGTTCGAAAACTCCAGCGTCACATGGCCCTCCCAACCGGGTTCGAGCGGGGTGACGTTGACGATGATGCCGCAGCGCGCATAGGTCGATTTGCCAAGGCAGATGACGAGGATGTCGCGGGGGATGCGGAAATATTCGACCGTCCGGGCGAGCGCGAAGCTGTTCGGCGGGATGATGCAGACGTCGGTTTCGCGGTCGACGAAGCTGTTCGCGGCAAAATCCTTGGGATCGACGACCGCGCTGTCGACATTGGTGAAAATCTTGAATTCGGGCGCGACGCGCGCATCATAGCCGTAGGACGAGAGGCCGTAGCTGATGCAGCCGTCACGCCGCTGCGCCTCCACGAAGGGTTCGATCATGCCCTGCGTCCGGGCGGCTTCGCGAATCCATTTATCGGAAAGAATGCTCATGCCGCTGTCTTGTCGGTCCTCGGCGGCTTGCGCAAGCGGTCAGTCGGGGATCATCCCCAGATCCTTCGGTCCGAAGGCAGCGGGGAGCAGTTCGCTGAGGCGATAGGTGGTGACCGCGCTGCCGTCGCCCGAAGCGCAGTGGACCAGGATATCGGTTTTCGACCGTTCGGCGGCTTCGTTCAATATCTGGCGGCAGCGGCCGCAGGGGTTGACCGGATCGCTGCCGATCAGTGCATCGCCCTCGGGACGCCCGCCGACGATGGCGACCTCGGCGAGTTCGCCGATCCAGCCTTCGTTGGCGATCTTGGCGATGGCGGTCGTTTCGGCGCAGAGCGTCAGACCGTAGCTCGCGTTTTCGACATTGGCACCGGTCACGACATCGCCGTTTTTCAGCAGCAGCGCAGCGCCGACGTGAAAGCCCGAATAGGGGGCGTAGGCGCGGCTCGCGGCGTCGCGCGCGGCATCGATCAGGGCATCGCGGGTGTCGGTCATTATTCTTGTCCTTCGGGTCGCAGCACGTTCCAGCCCACCGTTCCGCCGGCGCCGGTCAGCCGGACATAGTCGTTCGCCTGCCACATCGCCCAGGGGTGGGCGCCATAATCGGGTTCGAAAAAGTGGTGCGCGCAATTCCGGCGGTGACGCGATAATCGGCCTCGAAGGCGGGGCCGGGCGCGATCACGCTGCGCTTGCCGGTATGCGCCTCGATCTGCGCGAGGAAGGTCGCAAGTTCGCTGAGCAGCAGCGCGCGCGTCGGCCGGTCGGGGCAGCGGTCGTCATAGTCGAGCCATACCACCGGCGGCAGCGCATCGGCGCGGCGCGCGACGTGGCGGATGAAATTGGCCGCCTGGTCGGTTGCCAGCTTGCACAGGCTGTAGCGATGGATCGCGCCCACCTGCACCCCGACGACGCGCGCCTGCGCGGCGTTGCGGGCATATTGCGGATCGATGCCGTCGGCGCCGTCGGTCGCCATGACATAGGCGAAATCGGCGCCCGCCGCCTTGATCGAGCCCCAATGGACCTTGCCATTGTCGGCGGAGATGGTGACGCCCTGAATCGGATAGAGCGCGCGGTCGGGCGTCCAGCGCGCCGCCCACCACAGCGCGAGACCGGCGAGCAGCAGGACGAGGACGAACCCGCCGCCGATCCGGCGCGCCAGCCGCGCGGAGCGTGCCCGCCAGTCGGACAGGCCTTTCGCTGCGGTTCTGCCCTTCATTTTTGCCCCCGCGCGCATCGTCATCCCTTGATGTGGAGGACGCAGATCAGCGTGAAGAGACGGCGCGCGGTGTCGAAATCGACCGCGATCTTGCCATCGAGCCGGTCCATCAGCATTTCGGCGGCCTCGTTGTGCAGCGCGCGGCGCGCCATGTCGACGGTCTCGATCTGCTGCGCGGTAGAGGTCTTGATTGCCTGATAATAGCTGTCGCAGATCGCAAAATAGTCGCGGATCGGACGGCGGAAGCGCCCGAGGCCGAGGATCACCGCTTCGAGCGGCGAGCCATCCTCGCGGCTGATTTCGAAGATCAGGCGCCCGTCCTCGACGCGGAGCATCAGGCGATACGGGCCGGCATAGCCATCGGGGTGGCCGCGCTGCGGCACGAACTTGTTGTCCTCGATCAGATCGAAGATCGCGACACGCCGCTCCTGCTCGACATCGGGGTTGCGCCAGACGATCGAGCCCTCGTCGAGCTCTACCGAGATGATGCGCTGTTTCGATGGGTCGGCGTCGGTCATGCTGACCGTGCTTCTACTTGGCCGGGCGCGAAGGGCAAGGGCGACTTATTCACAGCATTCCACAGTTATGATAGGTTGATCGATATCGTCGATTGCGCCCGCCGCGCCTTCGACGCATGAAAGCTGCCATGCCCGAGCTTGCCCTTTTTCCTGCCCCGGTTCCCGCCGGGGACGAACGCCAATTGCCCCGCAATATCGAGGCCGAGGCCGCCTTTCTGGGCGCGATCCTGATCGATAACCGAGTCGTCGAGGATTTGCCCGTGCAATTGACTGCGGCGCATTTCTTCGAACCGCTGCATGGCCGCATCTTTGGGCAGGCAATGGCGCTGATCGAGCGCAACAGCATTGCGACGCCGGTGACGCTGAAGCCCTTCTTCGAAAATGACGAAGCGATAAAAGCGGTCGGCGGGGTCGGCTATCTGGCGCAACTGACCGGCAGCGGCGCGGGCCTGATCGGCGCGCGCGACTTCGCCCGGCAGATTTTCGACCTCGCGTTGCTGCGCGAACTGGTCGGCGTCGGACGCGGACTGGTCGAAGGTGCGCTCGACACGAGCGAAAGCGTCGATCCGCACGCGCAGATCGAGGAAGCCGAAACCGCGCTCTATCGCGTCGCGGGCGGCGAGGCCGAAATGGGGTCGGTCAAGAGCTTCAGCACCGCGAGCCTGACCGCGCTGCAAGCCGCCGAGCGCGCGCTCAATTCGGGCGGCCATCTGTCGGGGATCACGACGGGTATCGGCAGCATGAACGCCAAGATCGGCGGCATGCACAATTCGGATTTGATGATCCTCGCCGGGCGTCCGGGGATGGGCAAGACATCGCTTGCGACCAATATCGCCTATAATGCCGCCGAACGCTGGCGGCGCGACGAGGAGGACGGGATTCCGCCCGAAAAGAATATGGGCGCCAAGGTTGCCTTCTTCAGCCTCGAAATGTCCGCCGACCAGCTCGCGACGCGTGTGCTCGCCGAACAGTCCGGGGTGTCGGGCGAGGCGCTGCGCATGGGCAAGATCAGCAAGGAGCAGTTCCAGCAATTGTCCCGCGCCGCGCAGGCGCTGCAGACGCTGCCGCTTTTCATCGACGATACGCCCGGCCTGACGATCGCCAGTCTGCGCACCCGCGCGCGCCGCCTGCAGCGCCGCCACGGCATCGGCTTCATCATCGTCGACTATTTGCAGCTGCTGCAGGGCTCGTCGAAGAGCGGCGACAATCGCGTGCAGGAAATTTCGGAAATTTCACGCGGATTGAAAACGCTGGCGAAAGAGCTTCACGTTCCGGTGATGGCGCTGTCGCAGCTCAGCCGTCAGGTCGAAAGCCGCGAGGACAAACGGCCGCAGCTCTCCGACCTTCGCGAATCGGGATCGATCGAACAGGACGCCGACATGGTGCTCTTCGTGTTCCGCGAGGATTATTATGTCGCCGCGCGCGAACCCAAACGCCCGGTCGAGGGCGATGATATCAAGATCCACGCGGCGCATGAGGAATGGGCGGCCGAGATGGAGCGTGTTTTCGGCCTCGCCGAGGTGATCGTCGCCAAATCGCGTCACGGCTCGACCGGCAAGATTCGCCTGCACTTCGAGGCGAAGACGACGAAGTTCAGCGATCTGGCGGACGACAGCCAGGCCTATGCGGATTATGAGTAGATAGCCGCGCCCGGTGCCCCTGCGAAGGCAGGGGCCCATCACGAGGTTTTGCAATCAAAAGCCTGCGTCTGGCGAAGGGGCAGGAGATGGGCCCCTGCCTTCGCAGGGGCACGCGGGTCTGTTCTCAGAACGCGGGATCGTTCGCCGGATTGTCGTCGATCGGCGTCACGGCTTCGTGGATGCCGCATTCGGTCTTGTCCCAGCCGCGCCAGCGGCCCGCGCGCGGGTCTTCGCCCGGTTTGACCTTCGAGGTGCAGGGCGAGCAGCCGATCGAGGGATAGCCCTCGGCCTCGAGCGGATGGCGCGGCAGGTCGTGCTCGGCGAAATAATCGTCGAGCATTTCGCGCGTCCAGTTGGCGAGCGGGTTGAATTTCAGGCGGCCGGTGTTGCCGTCGAGCTCGAAGCGCGGCAGGCCGGTGCGCGTCGACGACTGGAAGCCCTTGCGGCCGGTGATCGACGTGTCGAAATCGGCGAGCGCCTTTTCGAGCGGCTTGACCTTGCGGATTTCGCAGCAGCCGTCGGGATCATACGACCAGCGCAGTTCGGTCGCGTCCTTTTCGGCGAGTTCGGCGGCATCGGGCGTGAGATTGACGAGATTGAGGCCGAGTCGCGCGGCAAGTTCGTCGCGATAGGCCAGCGTTTCGGAAAAATGCTTGCCCGTGTCGAGGAACAGCACCGGCATGTCGGGCGCGACGCGCGTCACGAGATGGAGCAGCACTGCGCTTTCGGCGCCGAAGCTCGACACGATCGCAGTGTCGCCGATCAGCCCCGCGCCGATCACGCTCGCAACCGCCTCGCCCGCGTCCTGGCCACGGAACAGGTTGTTGAGACGGATGACATCGGCCTGCGTGAAACGCGGCGCGACGTCGATCCGGTCGCGGGTGCGGGGCTCGGCCTTCACCTCAGCCATGCCTCAGCTTCCAGATCGGCACGGCGCCGTCGGCGGCGCCCTGATAATGTTCGGGCCAGCGGCTCAGCGCCGCCTCGACATCGGCATTGTTGAGCGGCTTTTCGGGCGCGAAACTGTCGAAGCCGCAGCGCTTCATATAGGCTATCTGATCGACCAGAACGTCGCCCTGCGCGCGCAGCTCGCCGGCATAGCCCGCCTCGCGAAGAATGCGCGCCGACGAATAGCCGCGGCCGTCGCGGAACTTCGGGAATGCAATCTCGATCAGCGTCAACCGGTCGAGGTGCGGGATCAGCGCACGCGCGTCCTCGTCGGGTTCGAGCCGCACCGCCGTCGCGTTCGATTGCGACAGGAAGGCGTCGAGCGTGACGCAGGGCTCTTCGCCGTCGGTATGCCATCCTTCCGCTTGCGGAAGGGACTGATTATCGGCGCGTTCAACCATAGATCGCCTCCTTGAAGGGGGCCATGCCGACACGGCGGAAGGTGTCGACGAAACGTTCGCCCTCGTCTCGCTCGGCCAGATATTTGTCGGTGACGCGCTCGATCGCATCGACGATGCCATCCTCGTCGAAACCGGGGCCGGTGATCGTGCCGAGCGACACGTCCTCCGCGCCCGATCCGCCGAGCAGCAGCTGGTAGTTTTCGGTGCCCTTGCGGTCGACGCCCAGGATGCCGATGTGGCCGGCATGGTGATGGCCGCAAGCGTTGATGCAGCCCGAAATCTTGAGCTTGAGTTCGCCCAGCTCCTTCTGGCGACCGAGATCCGAGAAGCGCGCCGCGATCTTCTGCGCGACCGGGATCGAACGCGCATTGGCGAGGCTGCAATAATCGAGGCCGGGGCAGGCGATGATGTCGCTGATCAGGTCGAGGTTCGGCGTCGCGAGCCCGGCCGCGTCGAGCTTTTGCCAGATCGCGTAGAGATCGGCCTTGCGGACGTGGGGCAGCACGATGTTCTGCGCGTGGGTCACACGCAGTTCGTCATGGCTGTAGGCTTCGGCGAGGTCGGCCATCAGGTCGATCTGCGCCGAGCTGGCGTCACCCGGGATGCCGCCGACGGGCTTCAGGCTGATATTGACGATCGCATGGCCTGGCACCTTGTGCGCGGCGACATTCTGATCGACCCACACCGCGAAGTCGGGGTCGCTGCGGTCGATTTCGTCGGGCGCCGACGCATCGAGTGCAGGCGGCGCGAATTGCGCCGCGATGCGGTCGAATTCGGCCTTCGGCGGGTCGATGCCGAGCGACTTCACATGCGCGAATTCTTCTTCGACCTGGCGGCGATATTCGTCGGCGCCAAGCTCGTGGATCAGGATCTTGATCCGCGCCTTGTAGATATTGTCGCGGCGGCCGTAGCGGTTGTAGACGCGCAGGCACGCCTCGGCATAGCTCAGCATATCCTCGAGCGGCACGAAATCCTTGATCAGCGGCGCGATCATCGGGGTGCGGCCCATACCGCCACCGACATAGAATGCGGCGCCGTGGACGCCATCCTTCTCGACGATCTGGATGCCGATGTCGTGGAGGCGCATCGCGGCGCGATCCTCGTCGGCGGCGATGACCGCGATCTTGAACTTGCGCGGCAGATAGCTGAATTCGGGGTGGAAGCTCGACCATTGGCGCAGCAGCTCGGCCCACGGACGCGGGTCGGTGATCTCGTCGGCGGCGGCACCGGCCCACTGGTCCGAGCTGATGTTGCGAATGCAATTGCCGCTGGTCTGGATCGCGTGCATCTCGACCGACGCGAGATCGGCGAGGATCGCGGGCGCATCCTCCAGCTTGATCCAGTTATACTGGATATTCTGGCGGGTGGTGAAATGGCCGTAGTCACGGTCATATTTGCGCGCGATATGCGCCAGCATCCGCATCTGGCGGCTGTCGAGCGTTCCGTACGGCACCGCGACGCGCAGCATATAGGCGTGGAGCTGGAGATAGAGGCCGTTCATCAGGCGCAGCGGCTTGAACTGATCCTCGGTGATCTCGCCGGCAAGGCGGCGCTTCACCTGGTCCGAAAATTCGGCAACGCGGGCATCGACCATCGCCTGGTCATATTGGTCATATTTATACATGTCAGATCACCCAGTCGTCGGCATTGGGATCGGCCGGTTTCAGCGTCAGGTCGGGGCGCACGGTCGGGCCGAGCGCGCGGATGCGGTCCTTGATATGCGCGGGGCGCGGGCCTTCGGGCGTCGCTTCGCCAGCGATGATATAGGGCGCGTTGACACGGCGCGCGCCTTCTTCGGCAGCGAGGATTGCCTCCCCATGCTCGCCGACATCGGCGGCGTCCTCGATATGGAGCGACCAGTCGGCGCCGGTCCACCAGGTGACAAATCCTGTTTTCAGGTCGTTGCCCGTGAGCAATTTCATGTGAAGTCCCTTATCTGTTCGGCGATCCCCGGCGCGCCGAGGCAATCGAGCGCGTCGGCGCGGGCCGCGACCTTGCCCACGACGATCAGCGCCGGGCTTTGCACCGCCTCGCGCGCCACAAGGTCGCCAAGGTCGGTGAGGAGGGTGCGCAGAACGCGCGCATCGGCGGTCGTGCCGCGTTCGATCACCGCGACGGGCAGGCCCGGCGAAACCCCGTCGGCGATCAGCTTGTCGGCGATCGCATGTGCGGTCGCGAGGCCCATGTAGATGACGAGCGTGCGGCTGTGGCCGGCAAGGCCCGACCAGTCCTGATCGGATAGGTCTTTGCACTGGCCCGCAACGAAGCTGACCGCGCTTGCATCCTCGCGGTGGGTGAGCGGGAGGCCCGCCTGCGCGGCGCAGCCCGCCGCCGCGGTGATGCCGGGAACGACCTCGACCGCGATGCCCGCTGCGCGCGCGGCGTCAAGCTCTTCGCCGCCGCGGCCGAAAATGAAGGGATCGCCGCCCTTCAGCCGCACGACCTGTTTGCCGCTCTGCGTCTCGCGGACGATCAGCGCGTTGATCAGGTCCTGCTTCATCGTGTGGCGGCTGCGCTGCTTGGCGACGCTGATCCGTTCGACATGCGGCGGGATCAGCGCGAGCACGCCCGCCCCGACCAGCCCGTCATGAACGACAAGGTCGGCGCTTGCCAACAGCCGCGCGGCGCGCAGCGTCAGCAGGTCGGGATCGCCAGGCCCGGCACCGACGAGCCACAGCTTGCCTGCCAAAGAAGGTTGCTTTTCCATGCGACCCTAAATGGTCGGCGGGCGCCGGAATCGCAAAACAGGCTTTGTTGGCGAGGGTGAAGCTAAAATTGCCTCCGACCTGGCGGTCAGAGATATTTCTTCGTCACCAGCTTCGGCGTGTCGTCATCGCGTAGGCCGACCCCGATCGAGGCGCGCAGCGCATCGCTTTCGGAACTGGCGACCGGATAGGCGCAATAGTCGGCGGCATAAAAGGCGCTCGGCCGATGGTTGCCCGACAGGCCGACGCCGCCAAAGGGCGCGGCCGAGGAGGCGCCGTTGGTCGGGCGGTTCCAGTTGATGACGCCGGCGCGGGCATTCGCCCAGAATTGGTCGTAAAGCTGCGGTGTCCCGCCGATCAGCGCCGCCGAGAGGCCGAAGGCGGTGTTGTTCGCCTCGGCAATCGCGGCTTCGAAACTGTCGACGCGGATCACCTGCAGCAGGGGGCCGAACAGCTCGATATCGGGGCGTTCGGGCATCGCGGTGACGTCGATGATACCGGGGGTAAGGAAGGGGCGGTTCGCATCGGGCCGCGTCATGTGGCGGATCACCTGGCCGCCGTTCGACATCAGGATCAGAAAGCTTTCGGTCAGTCCGTCGGCGGCCTCGTTGTCGATTACCGGCCCCATATAGGGGGCAGGGTCGGCGTGGGGATGACCGACGATCAGCCGTCCCGCGAGCGTCTTGACCTCGGCGAGCAGGTGATCGGCCAGATCCTGTTTGACGATCAGCCGCCGGGCATTGCTGCACCGCTGGCCCGCGCTCAGGAAGGCGGACTGGACGACGATCGTTGCCGCGGTCGCGATGTCGGCGGTGTCCCAGACGATGATCGGATTGTTGCCACCCATCTCGAGCGCGACGATCTTCCCCGGCTGATCGGCGAACTGGCGGTTGATCGCGACCCCGGTGCGCGCCGACCCGGTGAACAGCAATCCGTCGATGCCGGGATGCGCGGCCAGCGCCTTGCCCGCGTCGGGTCCGCCGATGACGAGCCGCACGACCTCTTCGGGAACGCCGGCGCCGTGGAGCAGATCGACAAGCCGAGCGCCCACCGCCGGGGTTTTTTCCGACGGTTTGAACAGCACCGAATTGCCAGCGATCAACGCGGGCACGATATGGCCGTTCGGCAGATGCGCAGGGAAATTATAGGGGCCGAGGACGGCAAGCGCCCCGTGCGGCTTGTGGCGCACCGCGTTGCGCAGCCCCATCGCGCCTTCGATCCGGCGGTTGGGGGTGCGTTCGGCATAGGCCTTGATCGAGATATCGACCTTGTTCGCGACCGATTCGACCTCGGTCCGCGCTTCCCACAAAGGTTTGCCGGTCTCGCGCGCGATCAGATCGGCGAGCTGTTCGCCATCGGCCTTCACCCGGTCGGCAAAGCGGCGCAGCGTTTCGGTGCGGAAGGTGACGGGCTTCGCGGCCCAAGCGGGCCAGGCGGCGCGCGCGGTTGCAACTTCGGCGTCGATGTCACTGATACGGCCGCGCCATAATTCGGCGCCGGTTGCCGGCTCGAAGGACAGAAGGTCTTCGCTCATCCCCGTTCCCCCGTCGATTTGGGCGCACAAAGGCGCCGGTGCGCTCGATCATTGGGGGGCGGCAAAAGCATTGTCGCCCTCTTATCTGCGAAAGCGTACGGCGGCAACCGCGATAGGCCCGGCAACAGGGAAATCGGGCCTATTGTCACGGGCGCGACACGGTGGCTTGCACCGGCGCGCGCGGTTCGCGATAGAGGCGGATAGTATCGGCTTAAGGGGACGGGCAATTTTGGCGCGACAGGATGCACAGCGCGAATGGAGCGATCATTACTGGTGGTCGGCCGATGGCGTTCGCCTGCACGCGCGCATCTATGACGGACCCCCGACCGCGGCGGAGGCGCCGCCGATCCTGTGCATGCCCGGCTTGGCGCGCAACGCCCGCGATTTCGAGGCGCTCGCACCGCATATGGCGGCGCAGCGGCGCGTGATCGTGATCGAATTCCGCGGGCGGGGCGAGAGCGCCTATGCCAAGGATCCGATGACCTATGTCCCGCTGACCTATGTCCAGGATGTCGTCGCGCTGCTCGACGAGCTGGCGATCGCGCGTTTCGCGACGGTCGGCACGTCGCTCGGCGGGCTGGTATCGATGTTCCTTGCCGCCAGCCTGCCGGGACGGCTCGTCGGCGCCGTGCTCAACGACGTCGGACCCGAACTCGAGGCGGCAGGGCTCGATCGCATCCGCGACTATATCGGAGCCGGCGGCAGCCAGCCGACGTGGATGCACGCGGCGCGCGCCTATGCCGAGCTCAACGCCGCGGTTTATCCGGACTATGACATTCACGACTGGCTGCGCATCACCAAGCGCACCCACCGGCTGACCCCCGAAGGACGCATCGTCACCGATTACGACAAACAGATTGCGGCGCCGCTGCGCCTTGCCGGCGATCAGGAGGGTATCGACCTGTGGCCCGCCTATCGCGCGCTTGGCGATGCACCGGTGCTGATCCTGCGCGGCGCGCTGTCGGACATTCTCGCCGGAACGGCTGCCGCAAAAATGCAGGCCACGCTGCCCCATGCGACGCTGGTTGAGGTTCCGGGCGTCGGTCATGCGCCGACGATGGACGAGCCCGCGGCGCGCGCGGCGATCGACGCCTGGATCGCGGCGCTTCCCGCCGCGTGACCGAAGTCGGCGCGATCGAGGAGCGGGAGCATCCGGTCCGCATCCTTCACCTTCACTCGAGCTTTTCGCTCGGCGGCAAGGAGGCGCGCGCGGTTCGCCTGATGAACCTGATGGGCGACCGGGCGCAGCACACGATCCTCTCCGCGGTCCCCGATGCGCTCGGCGCGCGCGATGCGATCGATCCAGGGATTGACGTCAGCTTTCCGACCGATGCGCCGCCGCTGGCCGGGCGGCCGTCGCTGGCGCGTTTCCGCGATCTTGCGACCTATATCTACCGCTTCGACCTGGCGCTCAGCTATAATTGGGGCGCGATGGACGGGGTGATGGCGCACCGGCTCTACTGGCATCGCTGGTGGTATCAGATGCCGCCATGCCTGATTCATCACGAGGATGGGTTCAACGAGGACGAAAGCGTCCGGCGCAACTGGAAGCGCAACCTCTATCGCCGCTATGCGCTGCGAAACGCCGCGGGGGTCGTCGTGCCTTCAACGCTGCTCGCCGGGATTGCGGTGGACGAGTGGAAACTGCCGCCCGATCGCATCCATCTGATTCGCAACGGAATCAACGTCGCGGCCTATGCCGCCGCGCCATCGGTGCCGATCCCGGGCTTCGTTCGCCGACCGGGCGAGGTGGTGATCGGGACGGTGGCGGGGCTTCGCAAGGTCAAGGATCTGCCGCGCCTCGTGCGCGCGGTCGCGGCGCTGCCGCCGCATGTGCGGCTGGTAATCGTGGGGGAGGGGCCAGAGCGCGCGGCGATCGCCGCCGAGGCGGCGGGGTGCGGCATGACCGACCGGCTGGTGCTTGCGGGGTTCATGCCCGAACCGGCGTGCTGGATCGGCCATTTCGACCTGCTCGCGCTCTCGTCGCGGAGCGAACAGGCGCCGATTGCGGTGATCGAGGCGATGGCGGCGGGGCTGCCCGTCGTCAGTCCGGCGGTCGGCGATGTGACGGCGATGGTGGGCGAAGCGAACCGCCCGTTCATCGCGGCGGACGAGGCGGGTTTTCGCGCCGCGCTGGCGCGCCTTACGAGCGATGCCGCGCTGCGCGGAGCAATCGGCGCGGAGAATCGGCGCGTCGCTGCCGAGCGCTTCGCCGAATCCGGGATGGTCGCGGGCTATCAAAGCCTCTATGCTCGCGCGCTGGAAGGATATGACGTTTTTACGGGGCGTTTCCTGGGGTCGGACCCCGCCTTCGATTGACAAAGGCGGTCCGGTTCCGCTTACGGAAACGGCAAATGGGGGCTGGCGCGCGGCTGCGCAGCCGGCGGAGAGAAAGAGGTTTATAGTGTTCAAAGGTTTGAAACCCATCCTTTACGGCGGACGCGAAGTCTGGCCGCTGGTCGAGGGCGGGAAGGGCGTGTCGGCGACCAACCATATGTCGAGCGGCGCCTGGGCCGCGGCCGGCGGGATCGGCACCGTTTCGGCGGTCAACGCCGACAGCTACGACGCCGAAGGCAAGATCGTACCGCAGGTCTATCGCGCTGCGACGCGCCGCGAACGGCACGAAGAACTGGTCCGCTACGCCATCGACGGCGCGGTCGAACAGGTGAAGCGCGCCTATGATCTCGCCAGCGGCAAGGGTGCGATCAACATCAACGTCCTGTGGGAAATCGGCGGGGCGCAGCAGGTATTGGAAGGCGTGCTCGAACGCACCAAGGGGCTGATCACCGGCGTCACCTGCGGCGCGGGGATGCCGTACAAGCTCAGCGAAATCGCCGCGCGGCACAATGTCCATTATCTGCCGATCATCTCGTCGGCGCGCGCGTTTCGCGCGCTCTGGAAGCGCGCCTATCACAAGGTCGCGCATCTGATGGCGGCGGTCGTCTATGAAGATCCGTGGCTCGCCGGCGGGCACAACGGCCTGTCGAACGCCGAAGATCCGCTGAAGCCCGAAGATCCCTATCCGCGCGTCAAGGCGCTGCGCGACACGATGCGCGCCGAGGGGATTTCGGACGAAGTGCCGATCGTGATGGCGGGCGGCGTCTGGTATCTGCGCGACTGGAACGACTGGATCGACAATCCCGAATTGGGCTCGATCGCCTTTCAATATGGCACGCGGCCGCTGCTGACGCAGGAAAGCCCGATCCCGCAGGAGTGGAAGGACCGGCTGCGCACGCTCGACGAGGGCGATGTGCTGCTCCACCGCTTCTCGCCCACAGGCTTTTATTCGAGCGCGGTGCGCAATCCTTTCCTGCGCGATCTCGAAGCGCGGTCGGAGCGGCAGATTCCCTATTCGAAGCAGGAAGCGGGCGACCATGTCGCGCAGCTCGACGTCGGCGTGAAGGGGCGCAATTTCTGGGTGACCCCGCACGACCGCGACCGCGCGCGCGACTGGGTGGCCGAAGGCTATACCACCGCGCTCAAGACGCCCGACAATACGGTCGTCTTCGTCACCGAGGACGACAAGGCGGTGATCCGCAAGGATCAGGCCGATTGCATGGGCTGCCTGTCGCACTGCGGCTTTTCGGCGTGGAAGGACCATGACGATTATTCGACCGGCTACCTTGCCGATCCGCGCAGCTTCTGCATCCAGAAAACGCTGCAGGACATCGCGCACGGCGGCGATGTCGAACAGAATCTGATGTTCGCGGGCCACGCCGCGTTCAACTTCAAGACCGACCCCTTCTATTCGAACAACTTCACCCCGACGGTGAAGGAACTGGTCGACCGGATTCTGACGGGGGATTGACCCGAAGAGGAGGGTAAATGGGGGACATCGATTGGGCCGGCCGCATGGCTCGCCTGCCCGACGAAGATCTCGTCGAGATCGCTTCGTCGGGCGAGGCGGATGGCTATCATCAATTGGCGGTCGATGCGGCGGTGGCGGAACTCGCGAGGCGCGCGCCCGACGAAACCGTCATCTCACGCATCACGGCGCAGGTAGAAGCTGATCGTCAGTTTCAGGCGAACAGGCACGATGTTCCGCTAAGCAATGGCGGCCGGGTTGCCTTTGTCTTTTTCGGCATCTTCCTGCTCTGGCCGCTCGTCGCTGCGTACGTACTCCATCATCGCGGTTATTCCCGGAAAGCCAAAGAGGCGCTTTGGGCGATTCCGCTTTCGATGGCCCTCTGGTGGGCGGTCATGTCCGCACTATTCTTCTTTTTGGGCTAAGCCCACCCCTCCAGCACCTGATCGGGCGGCCGGTGCCCGTCGCACCAGGCACGGATATTGGCGATGACCTTTTCGCCCGACGCCTCGCGGCCCTCGATCGTCGCCGAGCCGAGGTGGGGCAGCAGCACGACATTGTCGAGCGCGAGCAGGTCGGGGTCGACCGCGGGCTCGTGCGTATAGACGTCGAGCCCCGCGCCCGCGATGCGGCCGGCTTTGAGCGCCGCAATCAGCGCCTTTTCGTCGACGATCTCGCCGCGCGCGGTGTTGATCAGATAGGCGGTCGGCTTCATCGCACCGATACGCGCCGCGCTGACCATCTCATGGGTTTCGGCGGTGTGCGGACAGTGGATCGTGACCACGTCGCTGATCCGCAGCAGCGTGTCGACGCTCGCATGATAGCTTGCGCCCAGTTCCTCTTCGATCGTTTCGGGCAGGCGGCGGCGGTTGTGATAGTGGATCGACAGGCCGAAGGCGCGGGCGCGCCGCGCGACGGCGAGGCCGATACGCCCCATGCCGACGATGCCGAGCAATTTGCCGCCGACGCGGTGACCCAGCATCGCGCTCGGCGCCCAGCCTTGCCATTTGCCCGAGCGCATCAGCTTTTCGCCCTCGGCCAGCCGGCGCGGGACCGACAGGATCAGCGCCATGGTCATGTCGGCGGTGTCCTCGGTAAAGACGCCGGGGGTGTTGGCGACCATGATGCCCTTCGCGCGCGCCGCGGCGAGGTCGATATGATCGACTCCGGCCCCGAAATTGGCGATCAGCTTGAGCCGGTCGCCCGCGGCGCCGATGATCTCGGCATCGATCTCGTCGGTCACGGTCGGCACCAGCACGTCGCAATCGGCGACCGCGGCCTTGAGTTCGTCCTTGGTAAAGGCGTGATCGTGTGCCGACAGGGCGACGTCGAACAATTCGGCCATGCGCGCCTCGACCGCCGGCATCAACTGGCGGGTGACGATGACGCGCGGGCGTTTGGGGCGGGATGAATCGGGCATGGCGCCGATAGAGCGCGGCGGCGCGTGGGGGTCAAGAGGGCCAAGCGTGCGCCGACGCGAAAGCCGCTGTGGACGAACGGGGCGAAGGCTGCGGCGAACGGTTGAAAAGCGCCCCCGATTTTGACAAGGCAGACGGATGACCAGCCGCACGATATTCGCCCTCCTGACGCTGGCCGTGGCGACCGGACCCGCCGCGGCGCAAGGCGATCCCGAACTGCCCTATTGGGCGTCGATCAGCGTCGACGAGGCGCGGATGCGCAAGGGGCCGTCGCCCGATGTGCCCGTCGTGTGGGAATATCGGCGCAAGGATCTGCCCGTCAAAGTGGTCGCGCGCCACGATATCTGGCGCAAGATCGAGGATCCCGACGGGACGCAGGGGTGGATGGCGGCGCGGCTGCTCAGCCGCACGCGCACCGCGATCGTCACCGGTGGCATCCGTCCGATGCGCGAAAAGCCCGACGCCGCCGCGGCGATCGCCTTTCGCGCCGAGGCCGGTGTGGTCGGCCGCATTACCGACTGCAAGGACGGCTGGTGCCTGTTCAACGTGAAGGGCCGCAAGGGCTGGATCGAAACCGACCACATATGGGGCGATTGATCACCCGCAACGCATGACCCCGCAACGCAAGACAAAGGGGCCGGCAGTCGCCTGCCGGCCCCTTCTCTCGTCACCATTGGTATTTAGCGCCAGCGGAAGTGGTTGTAATAGACGCGAACCACCTTGCCCGTGCGCACATTGACCAGCAACAGGTCGTTATAGTGGCGGACATAGGCCAGGTTGCGGCCCGCCCTCGGCACGCCCCAGCGCGCATCATAGTTCAGGCGATAGGTCGGGGCGTAATAGGTCGAACGCAGCGAATTGCCGACCGCGAAGCGATGGTAGCTGAACGGCGCACGCCAGTTCTGGTAGCGATTGTCGCGGCGCCAGTCGCGCTTGTCCTCGCGATATTCGCGCTTCGCGTCGCGCACGTCGCGGTGAGCATCGCGCACATCATGGCGATCGCCATAGCGCTTCGCATGGTTGAGGTCGCGCTGTTCCTGGCGAATATCCTGCCGATCGCGGGCGAGCTCGCGGGTCTGGGCCTGCGCCACGGCGGGGACCATCATCGCGGCGATCAGGCCGGCGGTGAGAATTTTGCTCTTCATAATGCCATTCCTTGTCTTGCCGTCAGGGGGAGGGGATCTGCCCGATGACAGGAAAAGGATTAGGCGAGTCGATTTGAACGGAGCCGGAATGCCGCGTTTATTTTGAGGACATTAGTGTCGCAAAGTGTCGCGCAGTTTTGAAAATGGCCGCGGCGCGATCGTCGCCATGCTTCGTCATTGCGAGCGGCGAAGCCGCGCGGCAATCCAGAGCCGGCATAAACCGCTCTGGATTGCTTCACCCGGCTTTCGCCGGGTTCGCAATGACAGCATCAAGCTGGCTTAAACCAGCTCGACCGCGACCGCGGTGGCTTCGCCGCCGCCGATGCACAGGCTGGCGATACCGCGCTTCTTGCCGTGGCGCTGAAGCGCGGCGATCAGCGTGGTGATGATGCGCGTGCCGCTGGCGCCGATCGGATGGCCGAGCGCGGTCGCGCCGCCGTGGACGTTGATCTTGTCGTGCGAAATGCCAAGGTCGTGCATCGCGAACATCGCGACGCAGGCGAAGGCTTCGTTGACTTCGAACAGGTCGACGTCGCCGATCGACCAGCCGGCCTTCGCCAGCACCTTGTTGATCGCGCCGACCGGGGCAACCGTGAAATCCTTGGGTTCCTGCGCGTGCGCGGCATGCGCGACGAGCTTGGCGACCGGCTTCTTGCCCTTCGCTTCGGCGACCGACTGGCGCGTCAGCACGACCGCGGCGGCACCGTCGGAGATCGACGAACTTGTCGCCGCGGTGATCGTGCCGTCCTTGGCGAAGGCAGGACGCAGCGTCGGGATCTTGTCGGGGTTGCCCTTGCCGGGCTGTTCGTCGGTGTCGACGACAATCTCGCCCTTGCGGGTGGTCAGCGTGACGGGCGTGATTTCGGCGGCGAAGGCGCCGTCAGCGATCGCCGCCTGGGCGCGCTTCAGCGATTCGATCGAATAATCGTCCTGCGCCTGGCGGCTGAGCTGATAGGCGTCGGCGGTGTCCTGCGCGAAAGTGCCCATGGCGCGGCCGGCGTCATACGCGTCCTCCAGGCCGTCGAGGAACATATGGTCATAGGCGGTGTCATGGCCGATGCGCGCGCCCGAAAGATGCTTCTTGAGCAGATAGGGGGCGTTCGTCATCGACTCCATGCCGCCTGCAACGACTAGATCGATGCTGCCCGCGGCGAGCGCCTCGGCACCCATGATGACGGTCTGCACGCCCGAACCGCAAACCTTGTTGACGGTCGTCGCCTGCACCGACTTGGGCAGGCCTGCCTTGATGGCGGCCTGACGTGCCGGTGCCTGGCCGAGGCCGGCGGGCAGCACGCAGCCCATATAGATGCGTTCGACATCGTCGCCGGCGACGCCCGCGCGCTCGACCGCCGCCTTCACCGCGGTCGCGCCGAGATCGGTCGCGCTCGCGTCCGACAACACGCCCTGCATGCCGCCCATCGGGGTGCGGGCATAGGAGAGGAAAACGACGGGATCGGTGGCGGTCATGGCAAAAGACTCCGTAGGGGAAAGGTCATCGGTGGCCCGATTAGCGCCTTTGCTGCACTTGCGAAAGGGGGTGGGGTAGGGGGATCGCCCTAAACGATGCGCGTTTCAACTTGAAACCCGCTGCAGAGCGTGGTCAAACAGGCGCAATCATATGGGGAGACGGGTCATGGCCACCGCCATCAAGGAAGATATCGCCAGCGAAACCGCGCGGATGCAGCGCGTGCTCGAAACGCAGCGCGCCAGCTTTACCGCCGCGATGCCCGAAAGCCTGTCGGTCCGCACCGACCGCATCGACCGCGCGATCGCGCTGCTGGTCGATCATGCCGAGGATTTCGCCAAGGCGGTGAGCGAGGATTTCGGCCATCGCAGCCGCGAACAGACGTTGATGACCGACATCATGCCCTCGGTCAGCGCCCTCAAGCATGCCAAGAAGCATATGGCGGCCTGGTCGCGCGGCGAAAAGCGCAAGCCCACCTTTCCGCTCGGCCTGCTCGGTGCGAAAGCCGAAGTCGTCTATCAGCCGAAGGGCGTCGTCGGTGTGGTCGCTCCGTGGAATTTTCCGGTCGGCATGGTCTTCGTGCCGATGGCGGGGATATTGGCCGCGGGCAACCGCGCGATGATCAAGCCGAGCGAGTTTACCGAGAATGTCTCCGACCTGATGGCGCGCCTTGTCCCCGACTATTTTGACGAGAGCGAAATGGCGGTATTCACGGGCGGGGCCGATGTCGGCGTCGCTTTCTCGAAGCTGGCGTTCGACCATCTGATCTTCACCGGGGCGACGAGCGTCGGCAAGCATATCATGCGTGCTGCGGCGGATAATCTGGTTCCCGTGACGCTCGAGCTGGGTGGCAAGTCGCCGACGTTCATCGGGCGCAGCGCGAACAAAGACCTCGTCGGCCAGCGCGTCGCGCTCGGCAAGATGATGAACGCGGGGCAGATCTGCCTTGCGCCCGACTATCTGCTCGTCGCCGAGGATCAGGAGGGCGAGGTGATCGACAGCGTGAGCAAGGGTGTCGCATCGCTCTATCCGACGCTGCTCAAGAATGACGACTATACGTCGGTCGTCAACGGCCGCAATTTCGACCGCCTGCAGGGCTATCTGGCCGACGCGCGCGAAAAGGGTGCCGAGGTGATCGAGGTCAATCCCGCGAACGAGGATTTCGCGAGCGCCAACGGCCACAAGATGCCGCTCCATATCGTGCGCGGCGCGACCGACGATATGAAGGTGATGCAGGAGGAAATCTTCGGCCCGATCCTGCCGGTCAAGACCTACAAGACCATCGACGAGGCGATCGATTATGTGAATGCGCACGACCGTCCGCTCGGCCTTTATTATTTCGGGCAGGACAAGAGCGAGGAGGACCGCGTGCTGACGCGGACGATTTCGGGCGGCGTTACGGTCAACGACGTGCTGTTTCATAATGCGATGGAAGACCTGCCCTTCGGCGGGGTCGGACCGTCGGGAATGGGCAATTATCACGGGCTGGACGGCTTCCGCACCTTCAGCCACGCGCGCGCCGTTTATCGCCAGCCCAAACTCGACGTCGCCGGGCTCGCCGGCTTCAAGCCGCCCTATGGCAAGGCGACCGCCAAGACGCTGGCGAAGGAATTGAAGAAATAGCTTGGCAAGCGGCGGCGCTTCGCCCTAGGGGGAGCGCCGCGCTTTCGGGCGATGCGCCCGTGGCAGGCCCCTGTGGTGAAATTGGTAGACGCGCTCGACTCAAAATCGAGTTCCGCAAGGAGTGCTGGTTCGAGTCCGGCCAGGGGCACCATAACCGATCATCGACCTTCAGACGCGTAACGGCCCCGGCGGAACCCGCATGGCAGGCCGCGCATTGCATTCGCATTCCGCTATGGAGGTTTGCAGATGGTGCAACGCGCCTATTGGAAGGGTCAGATCCGCCTCGCTTTGGTGTCGATCCCGGTCGAAATCTATCCGGCAACCAAATCGGGGGCGAGCGTCAGCTTTCGCCAGATCCACGAACCGAGCGGCAAACCGGTCAAATATGAAAAGGTCGTACCCGGCATCGGCGCCATCGATACCGATGATATCGTCAAGGGCTATGAGGTGTCGAAGGGCAACTATGTCCTGCTCGACGAAGAAGAGATCGAGGCGGTCAAGCTGGAGAGCAAGCGGACGCTCGAGCTGGTCCAATTCGTCGACGCGAGCGACATCGACATCCTCTATTATGAAAAGCCCTATTATGTCGTCCCCGCCGACGATCTGGCCGAGGAAGCCTATATCGTGCTGCGCGAAGCGCTGCGGCGAACGAAGAAGGTGGGGCTGGGACAGCTTGCGCTGCGCGGTCAGGAACAACTCGTCGGGCTGCGTCCCTGCGGCAAGGGGCTGGTGCTCGAAGTGCTGCGCTATGCCGAGGAAGTGAGCAAGGCCGCCAGCTATTTCCGCGACGTGCCCGCGAGCAAGCCCGACGCCGACCTGCTCGATCTCGCCGAAACGCTGATCGACAAGAAGAGCGGCAAGTTCGACGCCGCCGACTATCACAATCACTATGTCGATGCGCTGAAGCGCGTCATCGCCAAGAAAGCGAAAGCCAAGGGCAAGCGCGTGCTCGAGGATGTCGGGGAGCCCGCCGATGTGCGCGAAGGATCGAATGTCATTGATCTGATGGCAGCGCTCAAGGCGTCGGTCGACGGCAAGAAAACGGCCGCCGCTGCGACGAAGAAGAAGGCGCCCGCCAAAAAGGCGCCGACGAAAAAGCGGGCATAGTCTCGTGAACGCCGGATTGCCCTCGGCTATTGTGTACTCCTGCGAAGGCAGGGGTCCATCATCCGGCCTCGCGCCATTTTCCTACGGTTCGGCTCGCGTCGCCTACATCGGTGATGGGCCCCTGCCTTCGCAGGGGCGCAGACAAGGTGGAACGCGATGACCCGTGCCGACCCTCTCGCCCAATATAACAAGAAGCGCGATTTCAAGTTGACCCCCGAACCCGCGGGCAAGGTCGCGAAAGGCTTCGGCAATCGCTTCATCGTCCAGAAACACGACGCGACGCGGCTCCATTACGATTTCCGCCTCGAAGTCGATGGCGTGCTCAAAAGCTGGGCGGTGACGCGGGGGCCGAGCGCGAACCCCGCCTATAAGCGGCTCGCGGTACGAACCGAGGACCATCCGATGGCCTATGCCGATTTCGAAGGCGTCATTCCCAAGGGCGAATATGGCGGCGGTTCGGTGATGCTGTGGGATCGCGGCACCTGGGCGCCGGTCGCGGGGAAGAGCGCGAAGGATATGGAAAAGGGCCATCTTCACTTCACCCTCGACGGCGAGCGGATGAAGGGCGAATGGCTGCTCGTCCGCATGAAGCCCCGCGCCGGCGAAAAGCGCGAAAACTGGCTGCTCCGCAAGATCGACGACGCCTATGCGGGGGGCAGCGACGACTTGACCGGCCGCTACCTCACCAGCGTCCTCACCGACCGCCCCATGGCCGAGATCGCGGGCGACGAAGGCGGCGAGCAATCGCTGAAGGGCGCAAAGGGCGAAGCCTTCGCGAAGAAGATGGCGGCCGCGGCGGCGCATAACCGCAAGGTCGCCAAAAGCTCGAAGCGCGGCACCAAGCCGCCGAAGTTCCGCAAACTCCAGCTGGCGACGCTCGTCGACAGCGTGCCGGCCGGCAACAACTGGTTCTACGAGATCAAGTTCGACGGTTATCGCGCGCTCGTCGCCGCGGCGGGGGATCAGGTCGTCGTCTATACGCGCAGCGGGCTCGACTGGACCGACAAGTTCGCCCCGCTAGCGCGCCATATCGCCGCGCTCGACCTGCCGCCGTGCCTGATCGACGGTGAGATCGTCGCCTATGGCAAGGACGGCAACCCCGACTTCTCGGCGCTCCAGGCAGTTCTCAAGCGAGGCCATGGCGCGCAGGACGAGGCGACCGACCTCCACCTCTTCGCCTTCGACCTGCTCGAAGAGAACGGAAAATCGCTGACCGCACTCGGCAATCTAGAACGCAAGGAACGTCTCGAGGCGCTGCTCCGCGATGCGGCGCCGCCGATTGCGGTCGCCGATCATGTCATCGGCGCGGGCGAAACGCTCTATGAGGCGATGTGCGGCGCAGGGCAGGAGGGCATCATCGCCAAGCGCGCCGATGCGCCCTACGCCGGCCGCCGGTCGAAAAACTGGGTGAAGGTCAAATGCACCCGCCGCCAGGAATTCATCATCGTCGGCTGGAAGGAGAGTTCGGCGAAGGCACGTCCCTTCGCCTCGCTACTCCTCGCGCAGCGCGAAAAGGGTGAACTCGTCTATAAGGGCAATGTCGGCACCGGCTTCGATGCCGATACGATGGCGATGCTCGCGGCGAAATTCGCGGGCCGCGCGCGCAAGACGGCGCCGGTCGATGTCGACAAGGCGGCGGCGCGTAAGGTCCATTGGGTAAGGCCCGACCTTGTCGCCGAGATCGCCTTCGCCGAATATACCGCCGGCGGCTCGGTCCGCCACGCGAGCTTCGTCGGGCTGCACGCCGACAAGGAGGCGAAGGACGTGAAACCCGAAACCAAGGCCAAGGCTCCCGCCCCGGTCAGCGACGTGAAGATCAGCAGCCGCGAGCGCGTCATCTTCCCCGAGGCAAAGGCGACGAAGGGCGACCTCGCCGACTATTATGCCGCCGTCGCGCCGATAATGCTGCCGCATCTCGCCCGCCGCCCGGCCAGCCTGGTCCGCTGTCCGCAGGGACGCGCCAAGCAATGCTTCTTCCAGAAGCATGATTCAGGCTCTTTCGGCCCGCACGTCCACCACGTTCCGATCGAAGAGAAGGACGGCGGCGTTGAGGATTATCTCTATGTCGAGGATGCGGACGGCATCCTCGCCTGCGTCCAGATGGGGACGATCGAATTTCACGGCTGGGGCAGCCACGTCGATACGCTCGAACAGCCGGACCGCATGGTCTTCGACCTCGACCCCGACGAAGGGCTCGACTTCGCCGACGTCAAAAAGGCCGCAGCGGATTTGAAGCGCCAACTCGCCGACATCGGCCTCGTCAGCTTTGCCATGCTCTCGGGCGGCAAGGGCGTCCATGTCGTCGTGCCGCTCGATCCGGGGCACAGCTGGGACGCGCACAAGGATTTTGCGAAGCGCTTTGCCGAGGCGATGAGCCTTGCCGAACCCGATCGTTTCGTCGCGACGATGAGCAAGGCAAAGCGC
>ERZ781398.1007-NODE-1007-length-28216-cov-4.561166_pt1 | contig 28216 bp, 24 predicted proteins | sample MGYA00433077_ERZ781398 | MGnify/ENA primary metagenome ERZ781398 (study PRJEB29847, sample SAMN06458254) | wastewater metagenome | isolation source: Wastewater bioreactor | place: South Africa: Cape Town | study: EMG produced TPA metagenomics assembly of the... | reverse complement strand
AGGTATTTTTGATCTATTATTCATCCAGAGAATATAATGATCTTGTATGGATTGAAATCAATATTCAGAAAAGTGCATTTTGGTTTATTGAAGGTTTCACCTTCACCCTCAAGTTTTATTAGTATTCTTTTCGGTATTTTAATTTTATCCATGAGTTTCTTTCGACTGCTCAATGATGTTCACAGGAGAATCTATCAAGATTTAACTTGGATATTTGGTTTTACATTTGCATTTCATTTTCTTCTTACTAATGAAATTATTTATAATATTAAGAATCAAATTTGTCAATTATGTCTGTATTTTTCGGTTTCAATCATTTACATGGCATCATTTGCGTATATAATTCCTGTTTTATTAACGTTTATTGTCTATGTAAGATGTATGAATCAATATATAGCTCCGGTGAATGTTTTATCTCGTGTAAAAAAAGTATTTGTTTATGTTTATTTTATTATTTCAATTCACCGATCCATTGAAAGATGTAATTAAAAAGAAACTCTTTCGAAAACAAACAGTTAAATAAATTTATTTTCTATAAACTATTCTTCATGATTTTGATTTTCATCTGAATGTTCTCTTGTTGCCGATGGTAATTGCTCTGTACGACGAATTCTCTGTCTTACAAAATTCCCAGTCGTTAGATTGTTGAGACGTTGTAAGAGCTCAGGCATTTTTGTTTGAATATCATCATCGTGAATATTTTCCCATTTAAAACATGGCATACTTGCAATGGTTAAACCAAGCCAACTGTCCGGTTGCCAATCGGGCATTGTCATAATTGGTATTATTTTTTTACCTTTTCGTTCGGCATAACAAAGTTCTTTACGACAAGCTTTCGATGCTTGATACGAAGGCGTTGGAAAACAAATAATAGCTTTTGCATCTTCGACAGCATCTGCAATGCTAAAATGAAAACACAGCTACATGTATATGAGTCCTATAGTTATCTACTCGGTTTCTTCATGCTCATTGATCATATCATCCATCCAAACATTTTCTCCGGATTCAACCAAAAAAGCAGCAATGGTTTCTGCTAGACTTCTCGTATCCGATTCACAGGATAGGAAAACATGACCCGTAAGTGGCACGGGTGGTCTAGATTTGCAATGCAACAATCTCTTAATTTAATAATATTGTCAAACTTACAAACTATGATACCGCTGTAACTGTGCGTCCGATCGAATGACAGAACGACCTAGATACGGAAAAGATAGATTTCTTCCAAGTCGAGATCCATGTTCCGTATGAGATAATGTCGAGTCGATTTCACGAAGTTGTATTATGTATAAACCATGACCTTGATCTAAACAACCTTTGACTCGAAATTGAGTTGCTGGTGGAAGTAAAATCTCGTCTTCGGATGGATAATATGAATATTTTCGTATGTTTTTTCCTGAATAACATTCGATAAGAAAGATTGTTCTTGTTCCCTGTGTTCCAAGAAATGTACTCGATTGTAATGTTTGAATCGATTCACAACATGATGAAAAACTCCACCAGGTTATAATCGAACCCGATTGATAAAGATTACCTAAGTTTCCTTTGACCCCACGGTAGACAGTTTGACTTTGATGTGGCAATTGAGAGAGAGCAGTAACAAGTAATTTCATATACAAAAACCACGGTTTTATACTATCTCGATCTTCTTGTCGAAGATTTTGATTTAAAACCATGTAAAGACATTGATCAAGTGGTTCCCAACTCATTGTATAGAGCATAATCGCAGCTGCTTGATTGATTGTTAAATTATCTACTGGTTGTTTGCATCGTTGTTTAGCAATATAAGCATATTTTTGAATATCTGGTAGCAAGTTTTTTAGTGGTTCAACAGCTTCTTCAAGTGAAACAAGAGGTTTATTTTCATATCCACTGATTGGCATGAGTGTTTTCGACGGATAATTTTCAATATCCGAATAACGACTATTGTGACTATTGTGATTTAGTTTCGAATACAGTTCCGTGTCATCTATGAACAATGATTCTTCTTCTATTTGAAATTCCGTTTCATCTTGTGAATTCGATGGTTGCTGAGGAATTTGTGGTTTGATTGCATGAAGAATTTCATGAGAAGTCATTCGTTCTTTTGGTTCTTGTCTCCAAGATTTCTTGATAATCTCAGTGAACGGTTCTGGAATCTCGTCTGGAATCGGTAATCGTTCGCCACGTAGGACATATGCACTGATTATCGTATCACTATGACCTTCGTACGGCGGAGAACGAGTCGCCAATTCCCAGAAGACAATACCGAGAGCGTAGATATCACTGGCTTCATTCGGTTTGCCAAGACTTAATAGTTCCGGTGCTGTCCATGGCAATGTACCAACGATTGCCGTGTCTTTCGATTGTCGAGATGTTTCATAGCGAATTTTTGCTAAACCAAAATCGCCAATTTTCACGTGAAAACCATTCGCAGTTTGACTCAAAAGGAAATTATGTGATTTTATATCTCGATGAATAACTGGTTTCGCTAGTGAATGTAAATAATTGACGCCTTGAGTCATTTGATAGGCGATTTGCCATCGATCAGACCATGTAAATTCAATGGCGTTCTCTTGCAGAACATCGTACAACGAACCAAGAGACATATATTCGATAATCAATGCGTATTTGTCCGGTTCCATGCAAGCGCCGTACATTGTAAGAACGTGTTCCGAATGAGTTTGATTCATAATCGAAATTTCTTTGATAAATTCTTTTTTCGCTGTATCACGTAAATTCTGTATACGAATTACTTTAATAGCGACTTCGAGATCTTGAGGAACCCAACGTCCACGATAGACATCAGCGAAACCACCTTGTCCAATGTATTCTTCTTGAACTAGATCATAATATGGAATAGAAAGAAATGAAGGCATGGGAATTTTCGTGGATTTCATTTTTATTGAATCATTTGCAGCAGAAATATTCTGTTCGAGATGATGTCGATAGGAATTATATCGTTGTTTACTGTCTTTATTAATACCGATTAAATGTCGGAATTGTTCGCGTTGTTGTTCGGCTAATTTTGATGCAATTTCATCGAGTTTACTTTGAATAGTATTTAAATCTTGTTTGGCATCGAGTTTATCGTGATTTTTATTGAAAATTTCATTGAAATCGATGTTTTGCAGATTGAAATTTCGAGCAGACTCAAGTAAACGATCGTTTAACTGTTCGAATTGTTCTTTCGATGTTTGATTTTTAAAAACCTTGTAGAACCATACAGCTTCGTCTTGAAATTGAGTTATAAATGCCAGACATTCTTCGATATAAATCGAAAAATCTGTAAGAATTTTTCGTTCATCAATTGATTCCATCAATGGTACGATCTTTTCAATTCGTTCAGCAAGTCGTTTGCATTGATTTTCATTTGCTTTGACATCGGCAATGGCTTGTTTGATATTGATTAATGTTTCATTAATTAATCTGTAGAGAGTTGAACAATCGATTTCAGATGAAACTAGCGTCACTTGATCGGAGATCTCATTGGACTCGAGTTGTTTTCTGAGTTGTAACGCTTTTTGAGCTAGATCAACACTTTTATCAAGTTCACGTCTTTGAGAAGCAAGTACACTAAGTTCTTCGTAGAGAATGACTCGTAATCGACTAGTTTCGGGCAATTCATTGAGAGCACGATCGTAGCATTTCTCAGCAAGATTGTATCTGCCCATGTCCCAAAGAATTTTAGCAAGTGTATGTAGATTTGTTTGTCCAGTTGACTTTTGACGTTTCATGTCGGTTAAAACTTCATTTAAATGATGATTCGTATCACTACATAAAGTCATTTGAACAGTCCAAATCGATTTCTCTTCAGAAATATTATCCAAACGAAAGATTGAACCCAACATAAAAAGAAATTCCGATTCTTCAGTGAAACAACTGTATGAACTTATGTTTGCAAATGGTTTCGAAATTGCCATTGCAGGATTGGCGTCAATTTCGAATAGAACTCGTTCTAAATTAGTTTCATGCGATACATCACCCATATAGAACATAGCAACAGGATGCTTGTTGCTCGTCGATAAGAATGAATTCATGGAAATGAATTGTCCTTGATGTTGTTTCAAGTTTTCAAGTTCGTCTTTTGTTATCAACTGACTACGATAGACTTTGACAGGATCTTTATGTTGAAGATATTTTAATTGTGAATAAATATCGTAAATAAACGAATGATAGAGAAGTATAGTTTCAGTATCCTGTCGCCGTAGAGCAGCATTGAGAGTCCGATATAAGAATGAATCTCGTGTGTACCACCAAAGAGCTTTTTTAAACGAATAATTCGTTTGAAATTCATTGATCAATCGCAATTGAGACTCGTTATTTTCGTATTCTTTTTTCAAACGAGCAATGAGCTCATCGGTATCGTTTACATTTAATTTCGATTGAAGAAGACTATCGATAAGTAACTGATAGAAAATAAAATTTCCATCGATTGATGCAGCCGATTTGCCAGTATCGAGAGCATTGATTGACAAAGGTTCTTTTTCTTTCATATGATTTTTATAATCAGATTTTATTTGAGAAATTAAATTTTCAATTTCACTGTTGACTATTTTAATCTAAATGAAAATAGACACATCATAAAATTCTCCTTGATCGAATTCAAAATAAAATTTTGTACTTTTTTCGACACATGAATCCACGGTTCATTGATTGGTTCGTGATCGAAAATATAGATTGCTGAAACTTGTTGAAGAGAATAAACAAGAGGAACAATCAATACACCGGATTGATTATCAACAATAAGCATTAAACGATCTTGTTTCAATTTATTTTCAATATAATTTTGACAATCTTTAACATTGTGAAATTTTTTAAAACGATTTATAATTGAACGTAGATCTTGTTCGGCTATTTTCATATCATCATCGTTGTTATTCAGCCAAATAACACTGAACAATTCAAGGTCGTTTTCTTCCATTTTACACACACACACAAACGAATCACGTGCGTGAGAAAATATTATCAAGACTCAGATATAAAAACAACAAGCGATAGAACGAGAAAAAAAAGCCGTTTGTAAACTTGTACGTCAAGATTAAAAATGGTTCGTCAGCCAATGAGTTTTTGAATGGCTGATTTTTTTGTTTAAACTTCTAGACAGAATGCATCAAAGTGCACGGCAAAAATATAAGGACAAAATATCGTCGATACACTCGTTAGGAGATTGTTATAATTATCTGCACTTCCTGCACACTGTGGCATAACACCTGGTACATTTCACAGTATATACAAGGAATAGAACGAGCCAAGAGACATTATTTATGTACGTGATTTTCTTTTATTTGTCTTTGAAAAAACTAAAGTCATGTCTGCTATCTTGTCGTCGTTGGTATAACAATATTTTGTGTTCGAAGAAATCTTTTCTTGATCGATGTTTTCAATGGATCGGTAAATTGAAATAGAATAACCATTGCTATGAAATACGATGGATAAATAAATGCATAAGCAATGCGAAAAGAATATTTAGGAGGTGAAGTAAAAAATGACCAGAACATAAATACAGCATAGGGAAAACAGTAGATGATTAGTAACATTACTAAAATAGTCGTTCGTCGAAGCATTTGTAATTCATTTTTTGCACGTAACAGAGTATTTACTGGCGTTATACGTTGACTCATTTTTCTCACATAGAGAACCAATCTCAAATAGATAAAAAATGTCAATGAAACCGGTGCAAAATATGTATAAATCGACATGTAGAACATGGAGAAAGTTAATCGAAGAGGTAATTGACAAACTTGATTGTCACTATTGTAAATAATTTCATCGGAAAAAAAATATTTTACATGATACAAAAACGAAGATATCCAAGTGAGAATTATAAGAACTAATTGAAATTTAATTGATTGATAAGCTAAATGATTTGGATGAACAACACGAACATATCGATAGATAGCTTGAAGAAGAAATGAAATATTAAAATTTGAACATGTTGAATAGCCAATATAAGCATTTATACTACACCATCTATCACTTTCGAATCGTAAATAGATATCTTTAATCAATGTTGTTAGACTGAGTGAACAGAGATTAATACCAAATAGAAATCCAATAAGACAAGAGTTTCCAACAAGAAGCATTGGTACTGTATGACACGTTCGATCGAAAATAATAATAAGTAAATAGATCATCACTAAAATTATTCCTAATAGAACGAAGATACATGTTATGATGTCTATTGGAATAAACCATGATTCATTAGTATTCATAAAAGAATTTATTATGAGATATGTTAACTATTTGACATGAAGGTAATATACATATCGGTCTCGTTTGTTTCCAAATAAAACAATTCTAATGAATACCATGCTAATTTTTTATTTGAAAATTAGAGAACTCTTTAAAATATTTTAAAGGAAGTTAATTTCTCTATTCACATAAGCATTAACAGTATTAATATTCATCATATATTTAAATAGACTTGTAATTTCACACATTTTTAATGTGTTTGTCCTCAACTGTCCGCGAATATTCTATCAAGATCTGATAATTTAGTTCTCAAAATAATTATGAAATAATTGTTGCTATAACTGTTGGCGCAATATCATTTTGTGGACGCAAGAATTTTCTTTTAATCGATGCTTTCAATGGATCAGTGAATTGAAATAAAATAATCATCACAAACAGATACGATGCATCGATAAATACATATGATATACGAAAATGATACGTCGGTATCGTGATAATAAATGATAGAAAAATAAATACGGCATATGGCAAACAGTAGATAATCAAAATCGATACTAATACAACCGTTCGTTGAACCATCTGTAGATCTTTTTTTGCACGAGAGAGAACATTTGCTGGCGTTATACGTTTGCCCATTTTCTTTACATAATAAACTAGTTTCATATAGACAATAAATGTTAATGCAACAGGGGTCATATAAGCGAAATTTGCCATGTAGATTATTGAAAATGAAAGATGAAGAGGCAACTGACAAATTTGATTTCTTATATCATAAAGTATTTCACCAGTAAAAAGAAAATGAAAGGGATAGAATATGCCAAATAACCATGTTAAAACTATGAGCAATAATTGAAATTTTGCTGTTTGATAAAATAGACGATTTGGATAGACAACACGAACGTAACGATACATGGCTTGAAGAAAATAGGAGAAATTCAAAATTGAACACGTGGCATAACCTAAATACCCTCGACAATTACAGAAAAAATCTCGATAAACATTTTGCTGAACATCATTGAGAAGTTTGAACAAATTCATCGCATACATAACAATACCAAAAATAATTCCAATAAAACAAGAATTTCCAACGAGTAACATTGGAACTGTATGACATGTTTTATCGAGAAGAATAAAAATAAAAAATACAAGAGCTAAAATAATTCCAATTAGAATGCATACATTAGTAATAACGTCAATCGGTAGAAACCAAGATTCATAAATGAGAACGAATGAATCGTTTATAGATGTACTGTTCATTTGATTTTTCTTATGGAATTTACACGTTTTTAAGTTTAAACAACGATAGAATGAAGAATAAAAACGTCAAAATGATTTATTTAAATGTTCCTTAGTTATCATACCTGTAATTATGCACGCTTTTACCGTGAAAATCATGCTGTTTTCTTGCTAATTGACGTCAGTAATGAACCATTTGGTTAATAGAAACTTCGTGGAAGAAAAGTATATGACTTGTACTTTTTTTTTATATAAATTAACTATATCACGAATGGGTCATGCATTTTGTTTGTACTTCATTAAAAGTTTAAATGAATACTTATGTGAATGGGTACTTCGATTTATTTTCGAAAATGAATCGTCATGATTCTTGTCGGTACAATTGTGTTTTGTTTTTTGAATACCGATGCTTTTAATGGATCTGTTATTTGAAAAAGAATAATTAATATCAATGATACTGATACATTCACAAAATACGGAGCAATTCGAAGATGATATTTCGGAGGTGTAGTGAAAAATGATACGATTATAAATGTCACATAAGGTACGCCTAAGGTAACTAAAACTGTAACAAGTAGAAGTATTCGACTAACCATTTTTAATTCTCTTCTAGCACGTGCTAAACTATTTATTGCGACAGCACGTTTACCGATCATTCGAGTATATAGAACAAGTTTTAAATAAATGAAAATAATTAAACTAACAGGAATAGCATACACACAACTGGCAATATAAAATATGGGAAAATGTAATCGAAAAATCACTTGACAAATTTGACAATCACGATGATAGATTATTCCACCATTGATCAATAATGGAAAAGGAAATAGAAAGGCATAAATCCAAGACAAACCGATCAGACATAATTGTGTTCGTGCTGTTTTCCAAAAGACACGATTCGGATAGAACACAATGACACATCGATAAAATGCTTGTAATAGATACGAACAGTTTTGCAAGGATAACGTGACATAGCTAAGATATCCTCGAAAACTACATAAAGAATCCGATACTTGAATGTTATACAGATCAGCATACAGAGTAAACCCATATATCCAAACTAAATCGAACGATAAGAAAAGTTCAGTGATACAAGTATTAGCTACAAGAATCATAGGAACGGTGTGACATGTTTTGTCTGCGATAATAATACACAAAAATCCAATTGCTACGACTATAGCTAGAAGTACGGTGATAATCATGAGTATATCCATAGGAATAAACCATGATTCGATTGTGTTTGTAAGATTTTCACGAAGTAAAATTGTTGAATTCATTGTGTTCTAAAATTGAATAGAAAATTATAGTTTTGAATAGATGATAAACTCGTATTATAAAGAATCTTGTCAAATACATTTCTGACATGTAAAATGCCATTACTAATTAATTTTCTTAGATTGCATTTCAAAGTTAACTTAAAATTTTCACTTTTTATCATGTTTGTGATTTATAAAGTAATCCAAAAAAATAAGCTAAATATAGTATATATCTGCTTAATTGATATTTTATAATATGACTCGTTTAATAATTCTTTTTTATTTCTTATAGTAAGCCTTAATGGAATAACAATTAATTTATGTTATTAAGTCAGTCTTTGCACGCCAGAACAAGTACTTGTAAACCCGTTATTATATTAAATTAATATTTCTTTAGTTTTAAAATCGTGTCTCTATTATAATATGTGCATTTTTTTAAACATAGATATGTCCTTTGCGTTCTAAAGTTGCCCTTTATTCTTTTTGTTGAAAATTTTATTTGTATAGTTCGTTTGAGTGAAAAAAAGAGTGTTATCATATGAAATTTCGTATGTTATTGTTAAATTAAGAACACGTTTATTTCTCTTAGTTATATTAGATAAAAAAAGTAACAAAAATTCTCGATCTTTTGCGAAATGTATACTCAACATGAAAGTCCAGTTCGAATTATGCTTTACATATTTTTATTGTATAGTTTCGCTGGTTTATCAATTGCTTCGAATACAAGTGACCGTTTACCATTCCTATGGGAATCTGCTCCTTCATCTCTTGCTGATTATCCACTAATTTCCAATTGCACATTCGATCAAAACGAATGTCGATTGATTGATCCATGGATATATTTAAATCGACTTGGTTTATACAAAATTCTGATCAATATCACCTCACCATTGATGCCTTTTTGTTCGACATCAAACATCAGTAATATTCTCTTCGGTCTTCCATCGCAATTCAGCTGGCAATTTACATCGAATCGATTGTATACGAATGGCACTCAACAAATATCGGATGATAGTTGGTGGGCATCGGCAAATTACTATCTATCCGTTATTCCTTTTCTAGCTGCTGTCGATGCAGGTCTCATTCGTCAAGGAACTTTTGAACTTATTAAACACGAAAATTTCTGTTCGAGTATCGCTGAATGTTATCAACAAATACCTGAAGCTATGCTTCGATGGCGTGAATTCTTTTCAAATCTTTCTCAACCGAATTATTGTCAAACGGATAAAGTCGACGGTCGAGTTATCGATCGATGTTATTTATCTCCAATGTGGACAGCTCATGTTGCGTCGCTTGAATACGGCCTACCGTTAATTGCTTCGAAAGTCGCTCGATTACCATCAATCAATGAACAACGCTTTGGTCTAGGTTGGGCAAATGTAGTTGGTTTTATTGCTCGATCACGTGAGAGTACAAATCTAACGAATACAAATCTTTATCAAAGTGAATTCTTTCCACAACGATTATTAACCGATGATGATCATCCACCGAACTGTCCCGATTTATCGCCAACAGTCAATCAAGCTTTGGAATTATTGCTTGAAATTAAACCGAGTTGGTATCCAGAATTAATGACACTGTGGAAACCAGCAACATGTAATTATGAATCGAGATTAGACGCTCAACTTGTCTTGCAAACAGTGACCGTATCGAAGACAAAAGCTGCTGAATACTACAGTGAAGCAGTTGCTAAATCACATTTATATCCATGTGATCAATAATTATATGTTAAACTTTGATTTTAATAATATATTTTTGCTGTTCATCTTGATCGACGCTAATAATTTGAAAGGAAATTCCTGCTGGTAGAAGTACTTCTTCTTCAGAAGGAAATTGAGATATATCTTTGATATCATAAGAACGTGGAGCACCAAGTTGTCCACTAATAATCTCGATAATAAAGATTGTATTGCCTCGAATGGCAGCCATTTCTTTATTTCGACTTGTGGATGTGTAACCATGCCATGTACGCCAAGTGCCGATTGCATTTTTATAAGAGAGAATTGCGTCATGTGATAATTGCATTCCTCGATAGACAGTTCCAGTGTATTGCTTACAAAAACGTGAATGATCTCGAATGAGAAAGCAAAGTGGACCGAGTGTTTCTAATTTTGATAAATCTGTATCACGTAATGCAGTATTGAGAACCAAATAAAGAAAACTTTCGCGAGTATATAAATGAATGCATGTTTCTGATAAAACACGTCGAGATTTACCTTTACAAACACGTAGTTTCTCGACCATCCATTCGGCTTCTGTTCTACTGTTACTCTCGTGCAGTTCTGCTTCTTTCAAAATACCTTCGATGCAAATATCGAGCACAGATGAAAAGTCTAGTAGAGCTTTTTTTCCGGCGGGTAATGCTAACCATTCTTTAAGGAAAGGACACCAATCATGTAGTCGTCCGTAGGATGATGTAGAATTCGTTGGAGATAAAGAAAAGAAACGTTCTTCACGTAAACATTCTTCTCGTTTTGAACCTAGTTGACGTTTTACTGGACGTTGTTTCGATGGATTATTTCGACGAAATTGAATGAATTCTTTGAGATCAATACGATATTTATCAAGGCAAACTTCAGATTGTTTCCGTTGATATCCATTTTCAATAATTTCCATTTCAATATCACGATATTCAATCCAATCACCCGATGATGGATCTAGTCCACCTTTGAAATACCATAAAGGTCTGTCCTCCATTGTATCATACTTTAGTAAGACAAAAAAAACAAAGTAGGTACGGTATTATATTTGAAAAAAGAAAAGTTTTCTCTTCAAGAAAATAATCATTGCTTCTTTCAAAACATGACAGTGTCTCCTATTATTTTGGGGCCCCTGTAGGTATGCTATTATATTTGAAATAAAACCTTCTCTCTTCAAGAAATGATTGCTTCTTTCAAAACATGAAAAAAAATAGTAATGCGCAAAAAAAAATCTCGTGCTGTTTCTCTATAATCGAAAAATATTACAGCTCACAGACATATTTACTTACATTTCAGTTGGTGTATTTTGTTATATCTAAATGAATACGTGCAGTTTTACGTACGTACCACTTCGTACAATGATACCATGTCGTGCAACTGGTGTTGAAAGATCTTGGGAATATTTGAAAACTGAATTTGAAAGACAAAGCGATGGTCTGTCTGACCCTATGGCTAAATATTATGAAACAATCGGTCCTGGGCCAACATTGTTTGCTGTTGTTGGCAATTCAGTTTATTATCATCATGAAGAACGATGGATTGAATATAGAAGTGCTTACGATATTGAACACGGCATAATTGAAGTTCCCGAATAAAAAAACTATAATTATTTTCCTTTTTTCCCCCTTTGTATTCTAGATTAATGAATTATAAAGAAGTATGAAACGTTTGATTGTTGTTGTTGGAGTTAACAGCCGACAAAGTAGTAGTGTCGTAGAGGCACTACTTGAATATTCTGATCAATGGCTTGTTCGATGCACAACAATAAATATAAATTCATCATATATTCAGGTATTTGACTTGCGGTTTTTTTTTTGAAGGAAACTATTTACTTGATTGTTCTATAGGAACTCGCAGATCGTGGTGTAGAAATCGTTTTATGTGACGTCAGCAAGCGAGAAGAATGTTGTCAAGCATTTACCGGTGCATATGGAGTTTTTTCGATAAATAAATATTGGGAAGCAATAGATCAAGACGAATACAAACAAGCTGTTAATTTAGTCGAAGCAGCTCGACAAGCCAATGTTCAACATATCATTACCAGTGGTCTACCAAATACAAGTGCATTCGACATCAAACACACTCAAATCGAAGATTACATCAGAGCGTTGCCACAAGATTCGACATTTCCTTATATTACTTTCATTCAAATGGGTTTCTACTATCAAAATTTCTTAACATTTTTTCCTCCTGGTTCAGCTAATGTCGAATTTCGTTATCCGATATTTTCGCCAGCAGCACGTATTCCCATTTATGATCTACGTGATACAGGTAAAATTGTTCGCGAATGTTTTCTCGATCCCAAAAAATGGGGCAACAGTCAACGAGTTCCAATCGTTGCTGAACAATTAACAATCGAAGAAATCTGCACAATCATACAGCAAGTAACTCGAAAAAACGTACATTTTGTTCCATTGCCATATGAACAAGCACTACGCAAGCTTCATCGAGAAACTGTCAATATTTTGAAATGGTACAATGATATCGGAAGTGCCGATGATCAACAAGCAGCAAAAACAAATGAAATTTGGCCAAAAATGAGAAAATTCGTCGATTGGATTAAAGAAACTCAATGGTTAGTGGAATAGTCTTGTTTTTTCTTCTAAATAAAAACTTCGCATGCACATTATTTATCTATATAATCTAACTGACGCTTCTATTCATCACACGTTATCGTATTCTGTCTTTGTCATGTTTCAACATCCAGCATTTAGAAATAAGAATATATATCGAATATCTGTCAAGACACTCACAACAACTTGTACAATATCTATTATTGCGTTTTGTTTCGCTGTTAGATGTTTTTATCTCGGTTATACAAAATCTTGTGACTACGCATTTCGACCTACGGTTACACAAATACTTCTCGCTTTTGGATCGATTGGTTCTGTTTGCAGTATTCTTACTTGTCTATCGGTATAAGTATTTATTATATATTCTAATTGAAATACAGAATTTGAATGGCTTAGTTTTAGATGACAATCGCATTTATCATTGCAGATGATTCGGGATATTATATATGGTATGTTTTATATAGTCTTGGTGCTGGATTTATCTATCTTGTTAGTGGAATTCTAATGATACTTTTCGTAAGTTCCAAATAATCCAATAGGATTATACTAATGTATTATTTAGAATACTTATATCATCTATAAACGATCATCTGACGGTCTCGAATTATATGGCAATTGTGATGTATCAATTTATAATTTATGTTTCATTTCAACAATTATTTCTCTTGGATTTATTTTCTTGATTTTTGTTTTATCTATCTTGAGATATGAATCATATCTGCCACGTCGTTCTGTTCTGTTCTTTTTAAAGCCTAATAGCGGATAGGTTATTTTATAAAATGAATACAAATCATCTGCCGGACCTCAAGAAATTTTTTTCTACTTTTGCTTTTCAATTAATTCTTCTATTTGCTATATCGATTTACTGTCTTTGCTTTGGCATTTCGTATTATGATGAATGTCCATCCGAACCAAATCTTCCGAAGAGTTTCTTTGCTTTTGGACTTTCAAGTTTAATATTCAGCTTTCTTTTTCTTATTTTTGTAAGTACTCGAGATATGTTTGACTCAGATTTTGAATTTCTCAGTTCAGATCATCATTACATTCCTTCAAATCGATGACACGGGTATATATTTATGCTATCTATTATGTGCTATGTTATCTGCAGTTGCATATGTGATCAGTTTATCATGTTTGGTAAGTCGAAGATTGACGTAGAGATTTTCTTTTACGAAATTTTTTTTCTCATTCAAAGATTATCTACATATTTTATTTTAAATTGTACAATTCCAACTGTCAACCATGGGTTTATATATTTATTCTATTAACAATTATTTTCGTTTTGTCTTTCATAAGAAAACGTGTTCCGAAAAATTGAAATCGTATTCTACCGCCATCTATGACCGATTGATAGCGATTGTCTCGAAATGAATAATGATGAATCACGATGTCATCATTCATTCTTTTCAACGTTTGTCACAAATAAAATAAAAATGACTAACGAAATGAAACAGAAATCCTGATCATTTCGTTGCATTCTGTAAATAACTCTTTCACTCAAATCGTCATCACATTTTTCTTCTGTATAAAAGTAAAGGTAAATCGATTGACAAAGTTTCAATTTTCATTGCCTTTCATAAATGTATATGTACACACCTACTCATTCGTTTTTCTTTGCCGTTCCTTTTCATTTATCATCGTGAGGTGGTGTTTGCGTCAAATGATAGACGCACTTTCATTTCGTTCTTCCTACGATCGAGACATGTGAATGCATTTTGTTTTGTTTTTAGCTAATCGAAGTAACAGACACCGATGTCAGAAAACTCAATTACCATCACGCCGCCCATTCGTTCGATAGCAGCCGAAGGCACGACTCCCTTCGATCCGAAATCAATCGAAGACAAAATTCGAGAACGTTCGACTAGTTCAACATCCTCGTCCAGTTCTTCACGTTCAACAGTCTCGATCAATCACGATTCCGATGACGAAGACGACGACGATGATGATGACGGTAATCCCGAGCATTATTATCATTCACCACTCACGATTAGTAAGCTGAAATCTAATCCTCGGAAATCATAGTTTGTTTACTTTAGTAAGTCATGATTCATTATCATCGTCCGATGAAAGCCCTATCGAAGTCCCACCCATGTCCACATGTCAAGTTTGCCTTGACGAATCTCCGATTTACCCACTCGCGTGCTGTTCGTCAACGATTTGTTCAGTTTGCCTTCGTTCTCATTTATCGACACATATCAACGAAGCGAGCATTCGCATTTCTTGTCCAACTTGTTCGCATATCTTCACACGAGATGAAATTCTTCTTCTACTCATCGATGAGACCGAAGTTGCCGAACGATACAAACGTTTCTATGCTGATATCAACAATGAACCTCATATCAAAACTTGTCCACAATGCTGTGCAATCAAACAAATCGATAAGAAACTCGTCGAAGGCATTCGCTGGAAGAAAACCATCCCGAGACAAGTCACGTGCGACGAATGCCAGTTTAATTGGTGCTTTTTCTGTCATGCGCCATGGCACGATAAAATGACGTGTAAAGAATATCAAGAAGGAGAGAAAATGCTTCGATTATGGGCATCGAAAATCGATAATAATCAGCACAATGCTCAACAATGTCCACGATGCAAAGTACGAAGATTCGATCGGACGAAAAATGACGTCAATTTTTTTCGTTTTCGTAGGTTTTCATTTCTCGGAACGGCGGTTGTCCGCATATGATCTGTTCGAAATGCCATTGTGATTTTTGTTATAACTGCGGCAAACGAAGATACGGAATTAAATTTCTCGGCTCGCACGAAAGTCGATTTTCTCCATTTGGTAAAAAATTTTATCTTTTTCGTTTTTCTCGAATAGTTTTTTTTTTTTTTATTCAGGATGCAAGTATAATTTCTATCCGGACAAGCCGATTCTCCGTCGTACAGTTCGTGGTTTAGTCGCCGGTGCTGTGACAATCGCTGCACCGGTTGCAGCTGTCGGTGCCGTAGCGATTCTCGCTGTTGGCACGACGATTGCAGCGCCGACCTACGGAACATTTCGATTGATTCGACATATCCGAAGAAAACGACGAGCTCGACATCAATCGAACAATCGAACGTCAACGAGCATCGAAGATACAGACGACGATAGTAATCATATGAATAACGGCGAAGACGATGATTACGAACGCGCTATTCAGGCGAGTTTAGCGACGTATCGAGAAGAAACCGAGAGACGATTAGAATCAGCGGATTTCGAAAGTAGTAGCAATTAAGAGAAAGTTTCGCAATTGTTTATTTTTTATTCTGGATTGCACTCTTATTATTATTTTCTCTCTCTCTCTCTTAGTCTATATGTATGTTTTCTATTTTGTTTAAAAAAATTCTCAATAAACTTAAACGTGAAGATGCATTTACGAAACGATAGGATGAAATCAATTGTTCGAGTTTGTTCTCAACTACCAATAAGTTTCTTTGATGAGTCACTCTTGGATTTTTCTTTTTTACTGCTGAGTAACGTTGTACGTCATAAGTGCATTTTATTTCTAGATAAACAGAAAATATGGTTGGTTATGCTATAAAAAACATTGATTCAATCGAACAGAAATATATTTGCCCTCAATGTCAACTGATATTACGAGAACCTTGTCAATCCACGATCTGTGCTCATCGATTATGTCAATCCTGTATCGAAGAACAACAAAAGTAAACGAAATTTGATCATTGCATCAATCGAGTCATAACTTGTTTTTTTTTAATTTAGAGATGTAATCGTTTGTCCTGTTTGCAACGAACAGATATCAAAAGCTAACTTAAAACCCGATAGAGGTTGTAGAAATGATATGAACTCGATAGATATCACGTGTGTCCTGTGTGATTGGAATGGAGTGTTGAAAAATTATCAGGTAAATAGAGTGATTTCATTTTCTCAGAGAATAGCTTTTCTGTGTAGATGCATCTGGATCATGAACACTTGAAACCGAACTGTAGTTATTGTGAAAGACGATTTCTGAATGTCAATGATCTTATTTATCATCAAAAATTCGATTGTAGTCAAGTAACTGTCGATTGTCTTTTGTCTCCATTCGGATGTAATGAGAAGGTATTTGTTTAAACACAATTATTTATCAATTCAAAGCTAAAATCATCTTTAGATTTCTCGAAAAGATCTATCCGAACATTTGACCAGTGAAGAACATCAAAAAGCGATCATCTCTTTTATTCAACTGCATTATTTACAAACAACGAATCGTTCAAATCCACAATTTCAAGAATATATCAACAAAATTTCAGATCTTTTAATTAGTACGAATCGATTAAATGAAAATAATCAACAGATTCGAAGTCAAGCGAACGAAATTCACAGTCAATTGACATTGGCAAAGCCGAGTTTCGAAGAAATTCGACGACTAAATGACCAACAAAATTTATTTCTACAGGATCTTGCCGAAAAACAAGACCAAATGTTGAGAAATGTTTTAAATCTCAAAGACAAACCGAAACAACTCAGCAGCAGAATGAACGAAGGAATTTACATTTTAAAAATCGAAAATGTCAATGAAAGAATCGGTAAATACTAAACTAGTTCTCACTTTTCTTTTTTTTAAATTAAAACGAATTCTTTCGTAGCTGCTGCACGATCTGGTGCTGAGCCTTATATCGAATCTTCGACATTCTATTCCTCTCCGACTGGATACAACATGCGTCTTCGAATATATCTCAATGGCGATAGTTCAGCTCGAAATACACACATATCGATACACTTCATTCTCTTGCGTGGTGAATACGATCCAATTCTAAGTTTTCCATTTGGTTACAAAGTCGTTGTGTGTCTTTACAGTCAAATCGAGAGTCAAAAGCACGTAATTCATCGTTTTCAACCGAATGTTCTCTCGGAATATTTCAAACGGCCTCAAACGGATATGAACGAACCGTATCCAATATCTCGATTTGCTTCTCTCGAACATATTCAACAAAATGACAATCCATTCATTCGTGAGAATACGATGTTCATCAAAGCGTTTATTGACTTTCGAGTTATTCCAAATGAACAACTCGAACAAGTGTGTAACATCAATCCAATGTATCCACCGACCACACAACAACAACTAACAATTTTGAAATGATAAAAAATAGAAAACTTTGTTTTTTTTATTATTATTTTCGCTTCAAATAAGATTTGTTATTGTTTCTTTTGTTGAATATTCGTTCATGGATTCTAAACTTTGAAAATTTTTATAATAAAATATTGATTTCAAATGATACCGAACGTAACTTGATACAGAAATAATCACGTAGAACGAACTCTATAGAAGACAAAGAAGAAAATATTCGATAGATTTTACGTAGTTCCTTAGAAATTCTTACAGCATAACTTATTGGAACCAAATGTTCGGCTAGAACTTCGATTGTTTGAAAATCGACTTTATTCGTTATTAATTTGTAGATATTTAAAAATGCATAAGGCAAAAATGTACATAAATGCACAAGAATTTGCACGAAAATAATCGATGTTAAATGTTTTTCGAGTTGATTTCGACAGGTTGATGTTTTACAATCTATGATACGGTTGAAATTTCGATGGGCGTATCCTACCAATACGATCAAACACAACGGTATGAGAGTGTGAATAACAAGAAAATAACTGTAAACATAGTATTGATGATATTTTCGATTTTCTATTTGACAGATTAATTTTGTTTTAATATAATTCGAATAGAACAAATGTGGAATATTGTAGATCGTGTAAATGAAACCGAATAGTATCATCAATCGTTGAGCTAGTTGAATGTTAGCAAACATGGGTCGATAGTAACTTGTAAAATATTGATTGACACTTGCTAACAGAAGACATGTGATTGATCCTAATGCGAGAATATTGAAGATAAAATCTCGTAATTTACAAAAAATAAAAATCGATAGAGTCGAATCAATGTTATAACCCCAAGGTAGAACAAATGAAAACGTCACGAGAAATAATTTTCCCAGATCAAATATCGATAAAATTGTTAAATAGAAAATCGTGACATGTTCTCGAAAATTCTTTGAACTTAAAAAGCAAAATATCGTCAACAAATTGCCAATAAAACCAAGAAAATAAATCGGCACGCTTGAATAAATACTCAATTTTTGTATCAACTCATTCATTGGTTATGCAAAAAAAACAACTGACGTCTCGTATATATACATATGCAAATATCAACTTGACTTTCGTTTATTGCGTTTGAGAAAAAAGATTCGGTATATTTTGTATCTGTTTCTCTCTACGCTTGGCTTGACCTTACATGCATATACACTTGTTTTTCTAGTTAAAAAGAAAAGATTAGAGCACATCGATATTGTCTGTCAAATCTCTTGACGAATGCGTTTGATAATTTAAATCACAAACAATAAAACAGAAATGTTGACGAATAAATTTCGAGACGAATGTGTAAATATAGAATGAACTCTAAAGAAAACAGATTCATAATCAGCGCATTTTTAATTCGAAGAGCAAACAAACTTACAGCAAAACTAAGAACAGATATGAATAATGTAATGATACTTCGGAATTCGATTTGTGCACGAAACTTGGGTTCATTCCGGTCGAATACAATTAAAGCGTAGATACTTTGCATAGCATAGGGTAAAAATGTAAGAAAATAAATGAGAACATGTGTGAGAATCATTTTTGCGAATTGTCGATCTAATTCATGTCGAAAGAGAATTTTTCGACCTTGTGAAAGCATTTTCGTATTACGATAAGCTAATAAACTGAAGAGAGCCGTGAGACATGGAATAAAATGATTTAAAAATAGAAAATATCCGTATGTATGATATTGAATAAAACGATTATTTGTTATTTGACAGATTGTTTTATTTGTCGACGGTGATGTAATCATATTGAAATAGACAACATAAGGAATAGCATGTAGAATATAAATGAAAACAAAGAATTTAATGAGACCATGAGCAATTTTAATATTACAAAATTGTTGCCAAAATGGTGACGATGATGTTGCACAAAATTGATCGAATACAGCTAAACATAGACATGTCATCGAGCCAAGCATACATATTGTTAAAACACAAACACGAATTTTACAGAAATAAGGAAAAAATAAATATAAATGAATATCGAAACCGTAGTGTAATATGTGAATTAATGTATTTGACCATAGACGACCGAAATCGAACATAGACATAATGGTTAAATAGAACACAGATGATTTTTGTCGAACTAAGCCCGATGTTAGAAAAATGAGAACATTGAAAAATGTACCGATAACACCGAGAAAAAATGCAGGAATACCGTAATAAATAGAAACTTGTTGGAGAATAGTATTTATGGTTGGATCAACGGTAGAAGACATATGGCTTTTTTTCTTCGTATTCGATCTAATATGAATGAAGGAGGGATATATGAATGATGCGTTGTAATTATTTGATAATCATATATGCAGACAATGCGTGACGTTATGATGTGTGAGATTAGATAAGATGAATGGACGGCATATACATATAACAAAGTGATTATATCATGGTATATATTTCGAGGGAGAGAAAAAAAGAAAGTGACGAGTTGTTTAATAAAATAAGTATTTTACTATTGGGACATTGTTCTCGTTTTTATGGAAATTCATGCGTGATTAAGAATGAATATTGGAGAGCATTGAAAGTGATGTTCTTTTAACTAGTGAAATAACTCATTATCGTTCCAAGGTTTTTTTCTCTCTTATAATATCAAAATGAGACACATTGTCACATAATACTTTCTTTTCTTTTATACAATACAAAAAAAAATGTGTATACAAATTTATTCGGGTTTAGTTTTTGATGTTTTTTGCTTTTCTGAAACGAACCAACGAAGGTCTAATAGAAAGAAATGCATCATTAGAATTCCCAATGTTAGATCAGTGAAATTAATAACAAGTAGAACACCGAGATGAAGAGCAAGAATAGCAAACCAGAAGATTCGACGTGCATGATAGAAAAGTCCAAGAGGTAGAAAAGCAATTTCAACAATGAGTGATGCCCAAGTCGATATCTGAAGAACAAGTGGATGCATATTTAACAATGCATGACATAGAACATTATCACGTGACAAAGGCGAATGAAGAACATGAGTCAATGCACTGCCATCAAGCCAACTTGGAGATTGTAATTTATGTAGGCCACTGATTGTATAACCAATGGCATATAAAATCCAAGCTCCCCAGTAAATCCAAGGAAAAACATGTGGATTGAGTTCGAGTTTACCTTCTCCGTCATCATTATGTTGACGTTGTTTGGTGAAATTAATTAAACTAAATGCTAAGAGTAAGAGACCGACATAAGGTATTCCGGGATTGGAAATGAGAACATTTCGATTGAGAAGACATGCCCAACCGTACCAAAGTAAAATTGCGATTAAACGCGGTGCAAGAAGTCGAAATGCAAATAAGATCGAAAGAATAGTTAAACAAACGAGAAAAACACTTAGAAATATGGGTGAATAATCAATATAATTGAGAATATTAGGAAATACACCGTAAGTAGGATTCCATTGAGAATTGCCAATAATTCCTTCTCGACTGAAAAGTTCTTTCACATGAGGAACTAACTGCGCAAAATGAATAGTCAAATAGACGCCAAAAATAAATTGAAAGACTCGAAATTGTCGAATTGTATACCAATTTGTGGCTGTTGTCGATGCTGAAGACATTTATTCGGGTATGATTTTTATCGTGAGGAAAGGAAAAAACAGGGATCTTATATTTTAACGTTACTACGTGTCATCAGCACGATGAATCATTAAATGCGTAAAAAACAAACTAGAACGACAAAAAACAGAAAGTATTTTTGACGGTGAGAGGTATGTCATACACGTTTATGTGCAACGATTGGTGAAATTGATGCAAGAACACGACTCAATATATATACACGTAAAAAAATTGATCACATGAGTTTTCAATTAATAGGAAATAAATATGCTTATTGGATTGTTAATTATTATGAGTGGGTTAGGCGTTCTGATGATCCTTGAACGTATCTTTCCCGATCAGCCGCTCGTTTATGTTCCTGGTTGGTGGAAACGTGTTTTGTTAATTAATATTTCTCAGCTAATCATCGTTGTCATAGGAACATACACATGGGAAGCATGGTTGCCCGATGCTCATCTCTTTCATTTACGTGATTATGTTTCACCGATGATGGGCGGAATTATTGCTTATTTAATCAATACATGGATATTCTATTGGTTTCATCGTGCAAGACATAACGTCTATTTTCTCTGGCTTTGGTTTCATCAACTTCATCATAGTGCTCAACGAATCGAAGCAATCACATCGTTTTACAAAGCGCCTCAAGAGATCTTTATTGATTCAATCATGTTAACGACCTTATTGTATCCAATACTCGGTCTATCGAAAGAATCGAGTATTTGGTTGACAGCTCTTTCAGCATTCGGCGAATATTTCTATCATATGAATATAAAAACACCGCAATGGATCGGTTATTTCCTTCAACGACCTGAATCCCATCGAATTCATCATTTACGTAATAAACGAGATCACAGTAAAAACTATGCTGATTTGCCCATATGGGATATCTTAGGTGGTACATTCGAAAATCCGAAGACAATGGATCGACCAACAGGTTTCGCACCTGACGATGAAAGTCGAGTGCTGGAAATGATTGCCGGTCGTGATGTTCGTCTTAAGAAAAATGTCAAAACACGACAAGTTTATAAAGAAAGATATACATGGACTACTGTTTTGGCTATTCTATGGATCATTCTCGGTCTTGGTCAATCAATTGGCTTTGTTTTCAATCTGCCACAGATTCGTGGTTTGAGTTTTGCATCTGTTGCATCGCCATTACCTCTCGTATTTTCCGTTGCACCCAATGGCATGGAAACATTTTCGATTACTTATCGAATGCAAGTTTACGAACAATCAGATCGTCTCATTCTCGATCAAATTTTGACGCCTGAACTCTACGGAAAATTAAATGACAAACCGTATAATTTACGTAATGTCTACGGTGCATTGTTCTCTCATGGACCTTTCTTTCAAGATGAAAAACTTGTTTCTCTACGCGATCATGCTTTGAAATATAGTTTATGTAATAATGGTCCTTTAGCTCAAGCGTTCAATCTTCCGACAAATGTCAGCCGTATCGTTGTCAATGTTCATTCGAATACGAAAACCGAAAAGCAACATCAAGCAGATTGGATTATGAATGTAGTTTGTGCATGAATAATGGCTTTTTTTTTCTTCTTCTCATTTTTGTATTTATATTCTATTTTTTTAATAAAAAAAAATAAATTTATTTAATATGAATGTTATGCAAGATGCATAACAATAAAACGATGAGTCACTTGGATTTTTCCAACGTATCGAATTGCGTTTTTTGTGCTTAGGCCATCTATTCTGTAGAAATGATAGGAATATACTGGCATTTAATTTTATACATATTCGTATTCGAATCTATCGTTTTTCTATTTGAGTGAGAATGAATAATATATATAGAGCTATGATTCATTTAAAAACGTATTATATAACGAAGCAAAACATAACTCATTTCATTGCGTGTGATTTTTTAGATTCTCGAAAAGATTAGAAAAAATGGTTGGCTTTAGCGTCCTAAGACAAGAAACGATAGAAGCGAAGTACTTTTGCATTTATTGTACATTATTATTGAATATTCCAATGCAATTGACAAAATGTGGACATCACATATGTAAATCATGCTTGGAGAAACAAAAATCTGAGTTTGTTTTTTTATTTGATTCCAATTTCGAAATTATTCGAGTATTGTTACTTTAGAAATGCTATTGTATGTTGGAAATGTAATGAGAAAATGGATCGAAAAGATGTTCGACCTGATAGAGCATTTGAAAACGAACTACAAATGCTACTGGTCTTTTGCACGTTTTGTCATTGGAACGGAATGCTGAAATTCTATTCAGTAAATCGTGTTTTTCTTCTCGTTTTTAGTAAAAAGTTATTATAATTTCGTTTTGTATAGGTCCATTTAAATGAACAACATTCGAATCCTATTTGTAACTATTGTGGAGAAAAATTTCTGTTCGTAGACGGATTAAATGAACATCAACAATTTCAATGCGAGAAAATGACTGTTGAGTGTGATTTCAAAGATTTTGGATGTGATGAAGCGGTATGATAAAACTAATCTATTGAGTTTGCCGATTGAAACTCACAATTTTTTATTCAGATTCGTCGTATAGATCTACCGAAGCATTATCAAAACTTCAAACATCAGAAAATCCTAATGGAAATTATTCCTGGAGTGAAATCAGAAGACAGCCAAGTGACTAAATTACCATTACAAGAAATTACTTCAGTAGCAGACGCTCTATTCGATGGAATTGATGTACTCAGGGGCGATATAAATCAGTTGAGCACAGATTCTGATGAATACAAACGAACAATCGAAAATTTAACAAGAGATTTGTCATCATTGGCAACAACTGTTCAATCACAAAATGAAATCATCGACCAAAACAAAGCCAATCAGGATACACTTGGACAAGATGTTAAACAAATGAAACAGAATGTGATTGATACGAGATTGGTATCGAACGATGGAACACTTGTTTGGAAGATTGAAAATGTCAAAGAACTACTAACCAAGTTGTTCATATTCTCTCCTGAATTCTACTCATCGGCATTTGGTTACAAAGCTCGTCTTCAATTGAAATTGAACAGTACAAACACGGCATTCGGTTTGTATTTTTCAATATTACCGGGTGAATTCGATGCGATTATTAAATTTCCATTTGATTATCAAATTATATTCTGTCTATTCGATCAAACAGATCAACGAAACCATATTATCAAATCATTTAAAGCCAATTTTCCGCGACCATCTACTACTCATGATAAAATTCTTTCAAACGGAATAGAAGATTTCGCTCCTTTAAATCTCATTTTTCAAACAAACAGTCCGTATATTCACGATAACGTCATGCAGATCAAAGTACTCATTGATTTTCTCGATTTACCTATGTCAATCTATGCGCATACATTTAATCTTAATCAAGCAATGTCACAATTTTTTATTCAAAAGATAACAACTTGATAAAAAATCGGTGTTTTCAAGATCGTCGTTGAACATATTGTTCTTCACGACGATAGTTTGTCACTTTATTTTGTAAATTTTGCTCTCGAATATATTTATCTTGCGCAATCATTCGACTTTTTTGTTTAATATGATCGACGTCTCGATGAAGTTCAATGAGATCATTCGTGGCATTTGAAATCCACATTTGTTTCGACAACCATTGACTATTGATTTCATCAATTTGACTTTCTAAACGATCTCGTGCAGCTTGATTTTGTTGACGTTGTTGATCGAGTTGATTGTACCGAGCATTTTGTTCGTTATAGGCTTGTTGTTTGTCGAGAATTTGTTTGGAATATTGTTGAAGATGATCATTTGTTTGTCGAAGACGTTGTTCACTTTCTTGAACTCGATCTTGAGCGTGTTGTTTTTCGATTTCTCGTTCGCGTCGTTGTTGAACTGTTTGGCTCATCGAACGTTCGTTTCCGTTTAGTTTTTGTCCGATTTCTTGTGTTTGTACTTGCATTCGTTGCATATGCATCGTACGTTCGTTACGTTGTACGATTAATTGAGCTTGTCGTTGTTCGTTTGTACGTATTTCTACTTCGATTCTATCGGCTTCACCGGTTTTTTGGATCATTTCTGCATTTTGTGCTTCTAATTGGTTTTTCAAAGTAGTTTTCTGTTCGATTAGTTTTTGTTTATTCTGTTGGCCGATGTCGACTTCACGTTTGAGTCGATTCTGTTCCGAACTAAGTTGTTCGTGTCTTCTCTGTTCATTTTGAAGAGCATTTTCTTGAGTTCTCTTTTCGTTTTCTAATTCAGTTTTGGTTTTCTTAGCTAATGAAATATCTTGATCAACGATTGTGATCTTATTTTTTACTTCAAGTGCTGCTCGCTGTTTGGCAGAATGTTCGGCTTGTTTGCTTTGTATTTGTTGTTGTTTCTGTGCGATTGAACCTTCGGTTTGTCGGATATTTTGTTGTTGAACAACTATTTGTTGATTGAGTGCTTTGACATTGCTTTCAGCAGTTTGTTGTCGAGTTTGTGCATCTCGAAGATTGTTCTGTGCATTTGCTAATGCTTGTTGAATTTGAGCATGATTATTCTGTAGCTCTCCGAGTTGTTGTTTCAATTGATTGACAACACCTGTCTGTTGTTGAACTTGGGCTTTAGCTGCATTGACTTCATTCGTTTTAGTAGCTTGCTGTTGTTTTGCTTGAGTTAATTGTCGTTCGAGATCTTGATGTTTGTGCTTCGCTCGTTCGACAACTTGTTTCTGTTGATCAACTCGTTGTTGAGCATTGTTCTTCATTTGTATTTGCTGTTGCCATTCGTTTTTCTTAATCGTAAGAGTTTGTTTTTCTTGTTCGAGTTTTGCACGAGCCTCACGTTTTCTTTCGCAAGCATTTTTATACTCACGTTCTGCATTAACACGTTTCAATTTCGCATAAACTAATTTCGCTCGTGAAACATTCACTTTCATTTTCAACATGCCAACTAAAATCTTAGCCGCAATGACTAAAGCTCGTGCGGCAATTAAATAGCCCACAGCTATACCACGCACCATTTTTGCTAGTCGATAAGCTGCTTCGACGGCTCTTTGCGCGATTTTTGCTGCTCGTAGTTTTTGTTTGTCACTACGCAATCTTCGTTCGGCTTCGGTTTCCTCGCGTGTAGCTCGATCTAGTTCTTGTTTCGCTTTTGATTCGTTTCGATCGGCTTCATTCGCCTCGTTCTGAGCATTTCTAACGATATTTTCTTGATTATGCATAGCTCTTTCTATTTGTTGTTCTTTTTGTTGTTCTTGACGAAGTTGAGCGAGATTTTGATTCAACAATTGAATCGTTGCATTCAATTCTTGTTTAGCTTGATTGACGGCTTGAGTAAGATTGTTGACTTTGGCAATGATTTGTTGTAATTCATTCTGTCGTTGAGCTAATTGAGCTTCGAGCTGAGCTTTTCTCTGTTCAGCTTGAGATAACTCTGCTTGTTTAGCTTGTATTTGTTGGGCTAAACGAGCTAGTTCATTTTCAAAACGTTGTACTTCGGCTTGAGCACGTTGTACTGCTTGTCTATGTAAATAAAAAGTCCAATTTTTAATTCTTGAGGGTGATATATACATACATTGCTTGTTGAAGTTCGTTTTGTGCTTGTCGTAATCGTTCTTCTAATTGTCGAAGTTCGTTGTTTAATTGTGCTAATTGATTTCGTAGGATTTTCAATTCATTATTCAATGTTTCGAGAGCAGCTTGAATCTGTTGAAGTTCGACTTCGAGAGTTTGTAATTGATTTTCTAGAACTTGTTTTTCCTGTTGTTTTTGAACAAGTTGTATTTCGACTTGACGTTCTTTGTTTTCTAACTGAAAAAAAAAGTTATTTTTAATAAGGCAAAAGTAAATTGAACGTAATTACGTCTTGAATCATTTGTTCGATTCTTTGAATTGATTGTTTTAATCGTTCGATTTCCATTTCGACTCGTTGTTTTTCATTTTCTAATTGCTGAATTCGTTCGATTTGAACTCGTAATTCTTCTTCACATCGATTGATTTCATCTTGTAATTTTCGAATTTGTTCAACAAGTTGTTCGATAATTTGTTTTAATCGTTGAATTTCCTCTCGTAAACTATTCAATTGTCTTTCTAATTGAAGTCTTTCCGTTTCGAGCTTTTCAATTTCTTGTTCGATTGCACGTCGTTCGGTTTCAGCAGTTTTCAATGCTTCGATTAATTGAGTTCGTTGTTGTTCTAAGATTTGTCGATCATTCTCAAGAATAGACAATTGTTGTTCGAGTTCATTGATTTTTCGTTGTTCCTGATGAAGAATCTCCTGTTGTCGATCGAATTCTCGTTGACATTCGTCTCGTTTCATGAGTAAGTCTTGTTGTTGTTGACGTAATTGTTGAAGTTGTTCTTGTGAACGTTGAATTTCTTCTCCTAATTGTTCTAGTTGCCGAGTGATCTGTTCGAAATTATTTTCTTGTTTTTGTTGTTCATTTTGTAATTGTTCGAGTTGTTGGTTCATTTGTTTGATTTCGTTTTCAGCCTTGTTAACTTGCGCATTCATTTCTTGAATTTCAGATTCAAGCTCACGAACACGTTGCTGATCATGATCATTTAATTGATTCAATTCCCGTTCGATTGCATCGATTCTTTCGAAATCACGTCGAGCTAAGTCTTCGTCATCTAACCGACTCAATTCAAGTTCACGTAAACGATAAATATTCGCTTGTTGTAATGCTAATTCTTCCTCGTAGGTTGCCATGATTGTATGAATATCTGTGCGTTATTCGAAC
>ERZ781398.998-NODE-998-length-28326-cov-4.257932_pt1 | contig 28326 bp, 31 predicted proteins | sample MGYA00433077_ERZ781398 | MGnify/ENA primary metagenome ERZ781398 (study PRJEB29847, sample SAMN06458254) | wastewater metagenome | isolation source: Wastewater bioreactor | place: South Africa: Cape Town | study: EMG produced TPA metagenomics assembly of the... | reverse complement strand
ACAATCGTTGTGTGACGAGTCTCTTGTGAACACAATAACAAGCAGAAGACATGAAAGAGATCGAGACTGAAGTCGAGAGATCAGTAATAAGCTCATGTCACCAAGGTTAGGAGTGTCAAAATCCATCTCTCGCTAATGCAAATAAGCACTCTCAACATAGAAACGACTTGTTTCATAATCAGTAACGAACACGTAACGAATAGGGAGGAGATAAAGAGACAGAACGCATACACACACACACACATATATACAAACGAAGGGATGAACAGGATATGACAACATTAAGTACACTGCAATAAACATTAGTATAGAAGAATGAAAAAAAAAGTTTCTGATTGTTCAAGGATTTTTTTCTCTTTCTCTCTCTCTTTCTTTGATTTGGTTTTATCTTATCATTCGCTCATTCGTTCATTGCACTTGATTTGTTATTTGTAGATAATCATGACTAGTCGACATGTTTATTATTCATTACTTATATTCATCATAATCTTGACATTTTTCCATGAAATTATCTCTTGTCCGATTCCGTTCGATATTCAATCGAAATGTCGATGTGCGATATTCGAAACTGGACGTGTTTACATCTATTGTGCACGTCAACAATTAACTACTGTTCCTCATTTTAACAATAGTAAGTTTCGATTTTTATCGAAAATCAAAAATCATCTGCATTATTTTCTTTTACTTATCAAGGCAATATCATATTCGATGAACTTGTCCTTTCCGGTAATCAAATTTCAATTGTACATAAAAATGCGTTCAACGGTTTGAAATTACGTAAACTCGAATTTCAATCGAATCCAATCGAATCAATCGAAACGCATGCGTTCGTCGATCTATCAAATTATCTCGAAGAATTAATCATTTCGACAACGTTCTTATCATCAAATCTCTCGTCAAAAACTTTCCTACAAATTCTTTCTGAACTACCAAATCTCAAACGACTATCCATTCGTTCATTTCATCTCACTGATCTATTCACTGAATCAACATCGTTAAAACTCAAAAAACTAACTCAATTATCCTTGCAATCATGTGCAATCGAACAAATCCAACAAATCGAAATCTTTCTACAGCTATTCTCGAATTTAGAACGATTGGATCTGTCGGAAAATCGTTTCGAATATTTCGATATTCCGTTAGTTTTATCATTGAAAAAATTGAAAATTTTAAATCTAAGTAAAAATAAAATTCGACATTTAAATATTCATCCATCGATTTCATCAGCAACATTTCAACCAACAAATTCACTAATTGAACTTGATTTATCCTATAATGGCATTGAAACTATTGACGAGCATATCTTCGAATTAATTTCATCGCAACTTGAAATTTTAAATCTTCGAAATAACGAGCTCATGACGGAAAAACATTTGACATTTCTCATTCATTTATATTATCTCAAAGAATTCTATTTCGATTACAATCGTTTGGATACTATTAATCAATTATATTTGCCAATAAATCTTCGAATACTTTCATTGAAATACAATCGATTAACGCACATTAATCTTTCGATATTAACACGTCTTGGTCATTTAGAAAAATTATATTTATCATCGAATAAATTAACTCAATGGTCATCGATAACCAACACAATATTTCCATCATTGGAAATTCTTGAATTAGATCGAAATTATTTAAAAATCATTTCATCATTAAATGCACCGAAATTGAAACAATTGAATCTCGATGGAAATGCATTGGGCAAACATATCGATGAGAAAATCTTTGTCAATCTACCCAATCTAGAACGTTTACAATTACGTGACAATCAAATCGAATCGATACATGTCAATGCATTGAGATCAACACGTTTGCAATCGATTGGTATTTAACACGAAAAAAAAAACTGAATGTTTTTCTTTTTAATCTTTTCTGTTGATTTAGATTTAACTAATAATAGTCTCACAAGCGTACCGATTTTAAATAATCTCAACGAAAGTTTACAAAGTTTGTCATTGAAACGTAATCAAATTTGTACAATCGATGAAACAATTTTGAATTCCTATGATAAATTACAAACAATTGAATTAAATCAAAATCCTTTACATTGCGATTGTCGACTTGATGGTATCGTGAAAAAATTGATCGAATCGAAAAAGACTCTCAATGGTCTATGTCAATCACCGATTGAACAACGAAATAAACCATTGAACAGTTTAATTCATGGAAATCTATCGTGCAGTTTGTTAACTCTACCTCAATGTACGTATTTAATAAAAACAAAAAAAGATATTTCAACAACGACAGTGACAACAACAACAACAACAACAACGATGACAACAGATACGAGCACGTAAGTAATTAAGAACTCATTTGAGATGTATCGATTGCTAACCTTCGAGAAAACAAATGTTCGCGGGTTTTGTAACCTTGAGTGAAGTGTCACGGAGATTGATATTCTATTCATTAGGGGGAAAAACAATTAGATAGATCTAACTATACATATGTTTTTTTTTCTTCTAATTCATAGAATTGAAAGTACTTTAACATCAACGATTTCGACAACTGAAGAAATGCTTGTTGAACGAATACGTATATTAGATTTAATTCTAACTCCAAATCACGATCGATCACAATTATTTATTCAATGGGAATTATTTCCGAAGTTTATCGATGAAAATTTGAATATGGATAAACGTCGAGCTTTTCTCAAAGCTAATCATATCTATGGTTTTAAAATAAGTCTGAATTCGGGTCAAAATTATCTTAGTCAATTACTCGATGTTCTCCAACGAAACTATACGATAAACTATCTTCCACAAGGTGAAATCTGTCTTCTTCTACTTCGACAAATTGATTATGAAAAATTTTGTAAACAAATTCAATATTATTCACCGATTATATCCTCAGATACATTGCAAACAGATTCATCAATCATCGAATCAAAAGATCTTTCATCCGCATGGCACATCAATGAACCAACGAAAAGTATTCTCATCGGTTCATTATTCGGTGTTCTATTCGTGCTCAGTCTTTTAATTGTCGTTATTTTATTTCTCACACGTTGCCCGTATTTATTCTTCTGTCGATTAAATTCTTCGAAATATCATCAAACAAACGACTCGAAAAGTGAAACATTACTCGTACGTCCAACGCCAACAAACACTATCCCATGGTCATCGCCTGCCGTACCTATGCCCATATCTTATCAACATTTCTATTCTCATCAAACAAGACCAATGAGCTATCATCCGAGTCTATCAACGCAATGTACATGTCCAACACATTATCATAGTAGTGGTTCATCATCGGCAACAACCGATACAAGTTCGAATATTCATTCGGGACAGAACTATCATATCTACCAAGAAATAGTCAACGATGATTTGAATTCAACAAATCTGCTGAATCATTATCGAACATGTCGACCATTGCATATCGATACGAATTCACCGCCAACGTCGATCTCGACGAATACAACTATGACAACTAATCCTGAACAGTGTCAACATTGCTCCCTTAGTGTTCTTGTATAATTTTGATCTTATTATCAAAACAAAAAGTATTGATAAATAAATTACAAACTAATTTAATATCTCTTTGTTCTCAAAACGAAAGAAAATCATTTTTTTTTCTTACCTGACTTGAATAGTTTTTGTTGTTATTGGAAATTAAACAAGAGAGAATTTCTGAAATAATGAAAAAGTTATTTTGTTTTATTAAATAATTAATAATAGAAAACAAAATGAAAAGGCAAAAAAATGTTAACGTTGAAAGATGTGCGTTCGAAATTTTCTTTTTTTTTTTGTTGTTTTGTTTCTCGTTTATCGGTAAAAACACGCAAACAAATATAATCTGACAAAGAAGAAAAGTTTTTGTCGTGTCTTTTGCTTTTCGTTTTGTTTATTTCAACCAAAGTTTTAATCGATATGCATCAACACCATTCAAATAATATCTATATAGACGTTTTTCACGTAGAAATCCAAGATTTTCATAGAGATTTAATGCAGCATCATTGGTGACTTCAGCTTCGAGAACAATTTCATCACAGCCACGTTTAATCATTTCACGTATACTCATAAGAACAAGTTTCGATGCCAGTTTCTTTCGTCGATATTCCTTATTAATAGCTAACATTGCGATATAACCTCGACGAAGAACTTTCTTATGTAAATCTAATTTCGATACAATTGAACCGATTAATTCGTTTGTTTGCCGATTTGAACAGAGAAAACAAAGATCAGGCCAATTGTGAATAAAATATCGATATGTATAGATTGAATAAGGTTCAGAAAGAGTACTACTAATCAGAGACATAATCGATGACATTTCTTCTTCGGATTTATACGAATGAAAATACAGTTCGGCATCATTTTCATCATCGAGTAATAATTTATCAAGTTTTAAAATTAATTCTGTATCATTATCGAGTTTTGTTGTTGATTGTTGATTTTCACATGGATCATCGATTGTTGTTGTTGTTGGATGATGATCAACGCCATTGTGAACCGTTGTCGAATCCATTGTAATTCGATATTCGTTTGTAATCGTTTCGTTTTAATAGAGTATTAATATTCAACAACCAATCAGTAGACTGTCACATCATCGTGTCGGGATAAGAATACATTTTGCACCACTAAAATGAATCGTCTCTTTCTTCCCAAGAAAAAAAAACATCTCAGCTGACATCTATAGCAACGAGTTTTTGAATAGAGGTTATCGATAGAGTGATTTTTTTCATGATGATTTGCATCATAACATTCGAGTTTACTCAGATTAAATGAAATCATAACTAAAATGTCCTATTTACAACGTAAACCTGAAGATGAAGTTTGGTACATCCATTCGCCTTTGAAAAAAGGCAGCCGCGAATTAGTTACTGCGCCACCACCGTCGAATATTCCGTATCTCAACGGTGTTTTCGATGATGAAGTAACCGTAAATCAACCAAAAACAATGTATTTTCGAGAAACTGACACGGATTATATTCGTCGATGTAAATTAGGCACGAGCGATAATCTACTCGTACATATCGATCCATCGACACGAAAAAGTAAAGAACCTGTTGGATATCCGAGACCAGTTTGGTGGGATGCAATGTGCGACCAATCGAACTATGCTAATGACAATCAAGAGAAAAAATCAAATAAAAAACAACATGTTTTCGGTGCACCTGATTGGTTTGCTCATCGAGAACATAATCAATCTCCTGATAAATCCAAGCAATCCTAATTATTTAAAATAAATAATGAACTTCAGGGTTTCTTTTTCTTTTCATTTCATTTAATAAAGTCAATATTGAAATATAATTTTGATAGTTTTTTTCTTCTCTCTTTTGAGTAAATATGTTGTTCAATGATTAGTTCATTCATTTGAATTTCTCAGGCGTGTAAAAAAAGGAAAATCGTCTTTTGATCGAGAGTAAATTCTTCTTTTTTTTCTGTCTATCACTTAGCGACAAGTATCTGTCATGTTCTAGCAGAAAATATTCGTCACGGTTGTCTAGAGAACGACAAGAAAACTTTCGAAGATGCGTCAGGAATTTTTTCCTGTTCTTATTATTTCTATTGAAGATTTGCCGAGTAAAACATAATTATTTTCTAACGAAGAACGGAAACTCATTGTGTCGACTTTTTTTTTATGTCAAACTAATGGATAGGAGCACAATATTTTCAACATAAATGTATGTGTGTGCATGTCTGTAATAAAAGTTTTTTTTCTTCAAGATACACGCAAGTATTTACCTCTGTTTTGCATTTGAAACATACCGACACAGAGAGACAGTGCGTGTGAAACAAAAAGGTTTGTTTTATATCTCTCAATCACAAGTTTTTAATAAACTTTTATTGCTGATCTATCATCAATGGATAATTTAACCGGTAAATATAAGAAAAAATGATAAACTCGCTGTTTTATGTTTGATCGATTGTTTCGAAATATAAACTAGGTCTATCATCAAATGAAGAAGCAACATTAAAACGTTTGTCAACTTATGCTGGAGTTGAAGGTATTATTTTAACTAATGAAGAAGGTCAACTTCAATATACATCACTCGATAATAATGTGACATTTATCATTACGCCAAAATTGCTCGCATTTGCTGAAATGGCTCGATCGGCTGTACGAGATATCTGTCCAACGGATAATCTAATTTCACTTCGTCTTCGAACTCGACAAAAAGAAATAATGGTTGTTGCACCAAAAGATGGAATTCGTGTTATAGCAATACAAAAAATAAACTTGTCATCACAAACAATACAACCCGAAAAAGATTACAATGACAATTTTTGATTTGGATATTTTTAAAAACTTTATTATCTCATGTTTATAGTTTTCATTATTTTTTTCTCAAATTCTTCACAAGTGTGAATGCTGTTGATAATATTCCGTTTCTCGGTGTAGCTTCAAGTGCATTTCGAACACTAAATTGTATGTTTAAATTGATTTCATCAGGATTTTCAGTTGATTTTAGAAGATATTCTTTTCCAGGATAAGAGAGATTTAAATAGATGATAGCAGATCTTATATAAACTTGAGATGTTTTGATTAGCAAATTATAAGGCGAGTTGGATGCACCACGAGTATCAGCATAGTTTTTTATTTGACGTAAGCTCTTTTTTGTATGACCAACGGGCTTGTAATGTATACAAGGATTTCTGTGCAGAGAAAAGTAAAACAAAATAAGATATTAAATGAAATCGAAGGTAAGATGATTTTGACTTACTCTGACGTTATTTCCAAGAATTCGTATTTACCAAATCTTGTTTCAATTTCACCATTATTACTATTTGTTTGTAAGTCCATATAATAAAATTGTCCATCTGATGTTTTCAGTAACAAAATATGATGCGAATGTTTTATATCGGAAGTGTATTTGTCCTGTACAGGACTCTTATATAGAATGTAGACTTTAATTGAGTTATCTCGTTGCGCAGCATCATCATTTTGAATATTTGCACCGGCATCCATTTGTTTACTAATTTAAAATCGAATATATACAAAATATGTCCACTGTAGAAATTACTTCCGACCAATAACTGTTTATATACCCTGTGATTTTAGGTTTTTTCCCATTTCGAAATAAAGAATGCAAATACAATTAGTAATAAACTGTATGACTAAGCATGATAGTTTATGATTGATATCTTAGATTTTATGATGTAGCTGATAGTTGAGAAATATGACTAATTTACTATTTTATTTCCAATATTTGAAATGATCTAAAGGAAAAACTGAATATAAAAAAGTAGCGACAACTATATGATTTTATCTGCTACTGAATAATCCAATGACCAATAGAATACGTAAGCGTACATAAAACTTAACTTCATGTCACATAATTGCCGAAGTAAAAAAGTTTAAAGTAAAATATCTGAAGAAGTTAATCATAAGCTCAATGAGAGAACAAGGAAGCAAGGAATTCATATAGCTGAATACGTAGAGTTCATTCGTAATCAAACAATGGAAGATTCGAATTCTGTACAAGGAATAAAATCACCAATTGTTCCGTACATAAACTGTGAGGCAAGTGTTTCTCGTGACCTTCTATGCCGACGATCGTCAGATGAAGATGAAGATATTGGCACTGATACTCTTGATGACGAAGATACAATCGACGAAGACGAACAAACAGATGACGACAATATTACTGAACAAATTTGTGAAAAATTAGATAATGAAGAAGAAGAAGAAGAAGACGACGAAAGTAATCTTGTACAAGTTTCGAATATTAATGACGGTGCTATTAGTCATTCCAAACCTCTGTCGGAATCAACTTCATTGCCAGCAACACTTTTTCGTGTTAGTTGGGGTCGTGGACGACCATCAGCAAGGATTGTGAGATTATCTGTTCTGTTCTTTTAATATGATAAAATCGTTTCGATTATAGGGATCACCGCAACGACCATCAATAGCTGCTCGTTGTGATTCAACACCAAAATTAGAACGATTAAATTCGGATAATTCGATCTCAAAGCAGTCAGATAATCATAACTCGATCAAACCACCGACTTTAGTAATACTTTATTAGTTTTATTTTTATTATATTTGAATGAAGAGAATAATTCAATTTCAGAGTCCAGTCACTCCAAAATCGGCTCCTGCTGATTACAATTCGACATCACATTTCGAGAAACAACCTCATGAATATCATCGAAATCTCTCAACACAATCATATTCAAAACGATCAAATAATTATCCACATCGTCATTCCCATTCAGTAAATACCCATTTTTTATTTCTTCGTTAAACTAAACTGTCTGTCGTATAGGAAAGATCATCCGATGATACACCGCTTGATTTTGCTTTCGATGCTAGTACGACAAAAATCGTTTTCGACGAAACATCTAACTATAGAAAAGCTCTGCACAATTTTAAAGAAAATAAAATTGTGTATGAACCAACTCGAAACTATCCAGATATATGGGCATTCTGTTTATATTCTCACAAAATGCGTTTCTTCTTTCTCAGTCAGTTCAAATCTCAATTAACTCATTCTTCAAACAACATACAGTTGCCTGTCATTCGGATATCAATCTCAAATCAGCTACTCAATTCAGACAGTTCGTTTTGGTTGGCATTTGATCGACGTCCAACATTTGTTGACAAACTTTTTAACAACGAAATTGAGCCAAAAGAAGACGATTCACCAAACGTTACTAATAACAAAATTGAGCCAAAAATAAACGATCCATTAATCGTTACTAATATGACTATTATTGATCACATTAAATTCCGTCGATCTGTTCGAGTTGTATTCTCATACGGTGCTTTAACATCGATGAATGAATATTATTTTCATCCGGATTACTATTTTTGGAAACAAACGGATTGGAACGTAAGATTTTCGAACCAGAAAAAAAAACAACAAAGACAATTTAATGTTAAATAGATTGTTTTCCGACCGAAGAGATTTGAACTCGACAGACTTGAAGAGAAAATAGTTAATTCAGATCAAAGCAAGCGACTAACTTTCCGACGAACAATTCTCTCAGCTGATCTCATCGATCGAGCCGCGATATTCACAGTTCATTCTCAAGGTTTCAATGTTTATATTTGTACCAAAGGCAATCCTCATGAATACACACGTATTCATACAATTGGTATCTATTAAGAATTTTTTTGTCGAATTTGCAAATTTTTCTTTTTGTCAAGAACAAACACGCGAAAATCGTTGGAAAACTGATCGTATCCCAGCTCGAAATAATGAATGTCCAATATTTTCCACCGTTAGTTTTCAAATATCTATTGTGGAAAATCGAACAAATAACCGTCAAAGAAATAACCATCTAACAGAAGAAGAACGTTGTTTAGCAAACAGTCAAGTGAAAGCATTATTCAAATTATTTCTCGACTTTTTCTACTCAAATAAAATCTCCGTTTGTTTCGCAGCGATCAAATCCAATTGTGGTAGTCAAATAAATCTTTCAGAATTATCGACGTGGTATAAAACACCGATTCAGATCTATGCATTTACCATGTTAAAACATGTTGGTTATGCAATTGAACATAAACTTGCTCAAAATCCAGGTCGATTTGCAGATTCGATACATCGATTATGTCAACAAGATGACGATAAATTCTATCGTCTTTGTTTGCATTTATTTCGACGAGCAACGGAATATCATTTTCTTGATGTAAGTCGTCGATTGATTATTTGTTTTTTCTTCACGATTTTATATTTAGTTGGAAAAAGAATTACTGGAAGCAAATAAAGAATATCAAAATCAACTTGAACAATGTAAAACCTTTAATGAAAAAATGGCAACGATTCTATCACCACCACGAGAGAAGTATTTCGATAGCAAACGATCTTTTTTTTACGGAAAATATTGTTTTTTAAATTTTAGTTTTAGATATGTTCCATCGATACGTCTAACGCCAACGACAATTCAAGTACAACCATTAAAATTAGTCAAACTTCATCGTGTTTTACGCGAGAAAAAATTCGAAGATCCAATGAGTTTTGCACTTGTCGAAATTCGTGATGAAGCAAATCGAGCTCTCTATGCCCGAGATTTTCGTTCGTTAAGAGACAAATTTCATCGGTTTCTAACCGATGGTATTCATATCTACGGGCAAGATTATCGATATCTTCATCATTCAATGTCACAAGTCAAAGAAAAACAATTCTGGTTTCTCAATAGTCGATATTCATTAGACGATATTCTTTGTTGGATGGGAAATTTCGATAATGAACGTGTGATAGCTAAACATGCAGCACGTATTGCACAATGTTTTACATCGACTGAACCGTCGATTCGAATACCAGCTGAATATGTTAAATATATACCTGATGTTGAAACTGAAGATAAACAATATTGTTTTACCGACGGTGTCGGAAGATTATCACAGAATTTTTTCAAACAAGTACAACAGGTTTTAGGCAGACGTCATATGCCGAGTGTACTGCAAATTCGTTACGGCGGTTGTAAAGGTACAGTTTCAGTTGATCCGAAATTGGACGATGAAGAACATCAATTGATTCTACGGTTTTCCATGTTGAAATTTACAAGTGATCATGATCAATTAGAAATTTGTAAGATTTCATCAGCACGTGCACTTTATTTAAATCGTCAGGCCATTCTCTTACTTGCGAATCGTCGTATTCCTGATTCGAATTTTCTTATTCTACAAAATGAAAATCATCTTTGGCTTGTTCAAGCTCTACTTTGCTCATCAGTAGCGTTCGAATTACTAAGCGAACGTGTTGGTTCGACGTATTTCAATTTTCGTGATATAGCTAAATCGTTTATTCTCGTCGAAGAACCATTTTTTCTTCAATTATTAATCACTTGTGGTTACGATTGTGTTTCGAAATTTCAACAACGTGCCAAAATTAAAATTGCAAAGAATCAAGCACGAAATATGTTTGGCATTGTCGACGAATACGACGTTCTCGAATATGGCGAAGTTTTTATTCAATACAGTCATATCAATGATGATAAATTAGAAAATGATAAACCAACAACTAGTTCATTGACGATTTTAGACAATGTTCGAGTTGCCATAACAAAAAATCCTTGTCATCATCCAGGAGATTTACGAACATTTACTGCAGTTGATCGACCTGAATTAAGACATCTAGTTGATGTCGTTGTTTTTCCACGAAAAGGACCACGACCACATCCAAATGAAATATCCGGAAGTGATCTTGACGGTAAAACAAAACACGAGAGAGACTCATTTCGTTTTCGTGTTTTTAGGCGATGAATATGCTGTCTATTGGTCATCGGACTTAGTTCCAACGACAGAAAACAATCAACCCTACAATTATGATTCACAAGAAAAGCCTATAAAACATCATAAACCAATCGAACGATCAGATATCAATAATATCGTTCTTGATATTGCCGAACAGAATTTAACTGGCGATATGTCGAATTTACATTTAGCACTCGCTGATCATTTCGGAACAAATGCTGAAGATGTATTGTACATAGCCGGTTTGATATCTCAAGAATTGGATGCACCGAAAACTGGCAAACATCCGATAACAACTCAAGAATTAAATCTCTATCGAAATAAATTAGACAATCGTTATCCGGATTTTATGATGAGAGAACAATGTAAATCGTATACATCGACAAAAATCATCGGACAATTATATCGATCAGCTCGACGTGCAATTCTTCGTTGGCATCGAGCATCTCGTACTCATTGTAGTCTTCGATATTTACAAGCCGCTCAAATCGAAGATGAAAATCAATTGGATGACGATGTTTATCCTCTTCATCAATCGAAAACATCGAAACAACCTAATCTAAATGAACCAACGTTAAAACTCGATCCATTGCTTATACATTCATTATCACGTCAACAACAAAATTGGGCACGAAATCTATTTTCTGCCTATCGAGAGAATTTAAAAAATATCATCAGTGTTTTCAATTATCAAGATGAAATCGATCTGTTCTGTCGTTGTGAAGCACTCGATCAATTATCACCGGGCAAACAAGATCTGAATATTTCAGCTGGCTTAGAATTACAACGTTTGATCGAAACAACTCGTCGACGTTTCTACTATGAATTCGATCAAGTTAAAAACGATCGAAACTATCGAGCTTTACACGATGATTGTTCACGTGATTCCGAATGTGCACAATGTCTAGAAATTAAATTAGCACGAGCTGCAGCTTGTTACTACGTTTGCTATTTTGATGCATCTCAACAATCAGCGAAAGCTCGTTCGCGTATATTAAGTTTTCCATGGCTATTCGGTACATTATTGGCACAATTAAAAGAACGAAATCTCCAGAAAAGACAACATCAACAACCATCATCGAAATATATTGTTGTCGGTCGAGCCATGAGAGATATGGCTAAACGATTAATTGAAAATAAAGAATTGAAATTAAAATTATTTATTTCATCTTATGATACTCAAATGGGACAGATTTATTTACGTTCCATACGTGCTATTGGTGAAAAAAATGTTTATGCATTTAAAAAAGATATTCTCGAACGTGATCAAAGTACAGCTCAAATGTTATTGTCAAAAATTTTATTTATTGAGATAATCAATAATTGGATGGAAAGACAGAAAATATTCGGTGTAGAATTAGATGTCACAGTAAAAAAACCGTTGATTCCTGAAATGTGTTGGCATGCATTACTTATCGAATTTATTTCGTCGAACAACAATGATGATACTTTCGAACAAAATAAAGTTGTTTTTCAAACAAACAATCATCCGATTATGTACAAACGTTATATCGAATATATTAACCATGAAATATCAACACCAACAAATGATTTCGATAGTTCAATGTATAAATATTCAATCGAATTAATTCAGATTTGTTTTCGAATAGCACGCGATCGTAAATCGATTCAGTATGCTTATTTAAGTGAATATCTCATTCTTGCTTTGCAAGCTATTGGAATCGAAAAAGAACTTAATGACCTTTCGATTGATATTGATAACTAGTCACAATTCGTCCAAATGCCAATCATCAGGTCGATATTTTCTTTGTTTAGTTTCGATTTGTATTTACTCATGTGATATTAAACATATTAATGCTATAGAATCAAAAAAAACTTCTTTTTTCTTGTTTTTCTTTTCTCAATGTGATTATCTTATTATTTTTGTTCATTTTTCATTGCTTCAATTGAAAATTCCGATGTTTTTTTTTATGATTTTTTTCATTTGCTGTTGTTAATATGCGCTTTGTTTCTTTTTTGTAATTTTAAAAAGAATATATATATGTTTGAATAAAGTGTATCTTGAATTCTATCAAATGAATAAACAAATTTATTGAGTAAATGTTTCAGTCAAGGTTGTGTTTACACACATTTGTTCAGACAAAAAAAACGTGTTATGTTTTGTGATAACAAAATCACATTTTGCATTTAATTATATTCAAAAGTTATATTTGATTTTAAAACATTTAGTTTGGTTATCAATATTGACATGACTGTACGGTATCAGATGTCATTCTCTCTTGTTATTTTTACCATTCTGTATGGCGTCCTTTTTTTCATTGCACTCTTGAAAAAAGTTTTTTTTTTAAAGTTTTTCTCTTTGGATCTATACGCATATAAATCATTTATATTCCTGGCAAGCTATGCACGTTGCATTTGTCATTGAGGTAAGAAGTTTTGTGTTATAACTTTGATGTGAAGAAAAATCTCAATCAAAACGTAGCTTGTCGATCGCTCTATCAAGAGAGTTTGTAATGAAATTCAAAATATCCTGCTGATTTAATCTCTGAATCAATCTTTGACAGACACTCAGAGTTTTGAGTTGCATCAAATCATTGCCGTCTACTTTAAGAAAATGCAAACAGAGAAATGTTTTCTTTGGCACAACTAATCATTCCTTTCGTTCTATTTATTTTTTAAATGGAATTATTTACTGTTCTGTTTATACATACTATATATAAACGTACTTTAACCGAAAATTCATACTTTTTCCATTTTCTATCGAATAAGTACAACGCCCAGTACTCGAGAGCATTACTGTCTATGTTTCATATTTAAATTTTTGAATTACAACCGTTAATACTCAATAATATCACTCAGTGTGCTTACGTTCAATTTTGAAGATTTCGAAAATGTAAGAATAAATAGTTGCATTATGTGACTACTACTTATTCAGTTTATTTTCTTTTCCATTCAGTTAATGTTGTTCAAAAACTTCTGAATTCTATGTGTTATCTAGTAATGTGTTATTGCCATTAGAGTTAATTGTTAATTGCAAACAGTTTGCCGATGAAAAAGTGTATAGGTAATTACTGACGCAGCCAAGATGTTTTCCATTTATATATTGTTTTTTTTTGTTGTTGTTGCTGGCAGAATGATGGTAGTTCTCAAATGAGTTGTATGGTTCGTAAAACAATTATTCAATAGGTAATTTGAAAACTTTTCGTGAACAAAAGGATTGAATTCTTTTTGATAAAAATGAATTCAAAGTCATTTTCCATCTTATTTTTTTTCTTCAAAATTGTCAATGTTAATATTCATATTTTCTACTCCGGAAATTGTCATAGTTATAGATGTATAAAAAGAAAAATATAAATTTTTTTTTTCAATATGATTTATTGACAAGTCGTCGATGTTTTACAAAGTTCATATGTCATAGTGATAGATAATCTAATATAATAAGAATATGACAGTTGTCTAGTATTTCAGAGAAAGAAAGAGAAAAGAGAATAAAACGAGACATTTCATAAAAGTGTTGTGTGCTATTTTTAAGCATATTTTCATTTTTTTAGCTTCAGATTTTAATAAAGAAAAATGTATGCACATGAAATTAGGTGTTTTGTCGATGTCTGAACCGCAAAAAACGTATTTTTTTCTTTTCAATTGCAGATTTTCTTTTTTTAATTAGATACGCCTATTTTTTTCGATCGTAGGCTTTCTTTTTTTAATTGGATGCATTTATTTTGCACCATGACTTGATTTCTTTTTTTCTTTCACCGTTAAATATAGGTGAACAATTACTTTGTTTTTTTTTCACTGAGAAAAAGGGGAAAAACGTGATTGGAGAAATTATCTCCACGGAAACATGACGACATTAAATCGTATTTTATTTTACTTTTCAGATTAACTATTTAAGACACACTCCTCATCTTAAAAAGGTTAAAGTTTGTGAATTTTTTTAAAATAGAACATATGAAGCCTTGCGTCAATATGTTGAGGGCGGTCTTCTATTACGGCGAGAGATTTATTTTAATTACTTATTTATGAAAATTTGCAAGAATTCTGTTTCAAGTGAGAATTCGTGCTATAAACGTATATGCTCGGAAAAAAAAGTATTTTTCGAACGTCTATCGCAAATTTCTCAACCGGTTTTAAAGTTAGAAAGTTCGGATTGGTGTCAAAACATACTGCAATAAGGTCTCTACAGCTTAACAAAGCCCGATTTTTTATTTTAATTTTTTTTTCAGTTCAAAATCTGCTAATTAGTAAAAATCCAAGTGGTTTTCCAGAGCCTCGATAGAGAATCCCAGCGAATAATCCTATCTAATTTTGACACCAATTAGCGTATATCTTCGCCTGTGCTTGGACTTAGGGGTTGAAATTTGTATCGTGGTATACTCTGACTAAGATACTCAGTAAAAATTTCATGAAGATTGGACTAATAAAACGGGTTGTTTGAGTTTATGTGGGGGTGTGTGTTTTGACGTACATTTTTCTTAATCAAAATTCATAGGAAAAAGAAAAATCCCAGTGATGATTTGTATGAGATTCTTATTCACCTTGAGAGAAAACATAAGAATGGGGAAAAAAAACAAAGAAGCATTGATATTCACATTCAAATATAACATATTTTAGATGAATCGTCGCATGCTTGATGTGATAAAAAAAAAATTTCTTATTTATTGGAGGTTTTATCAAGGAAAGTTTCACACGATTTAATGTTAACTATCGTCTAAACAAAATGGGCGGTTACTTCGATGAAAATTCTATTAAACTTAGGAAATTATTCAATTGGACTGAAAATATAATTGATCTACGTAAAAGTAATAGAATAAAATTAATTGTACGAATATTTGCAATTGTTTGTATTGGTTATCTATTTTATCAAACATTATTCTATCAATCATTGTCATTGAGCAAATCATTTGTTTATCTTAGTACAAAAAATTCGAAATTATCAAAACATTGGCTGATTCTCACATCAAAAACACAACTCGAAAAACTATTCAACTTATCAAATGCTGATCTATCTGTTATATTCATTGATAATACTAATAACTTCAAATTAAAGCCGAGAAAAGAAAATGTTATTATTGTAAATTCCAGAATTCAATCAAAATTTTCATTTCATTCAACAAATCTTCGAAATCTCGCTTATCTCATAGCTATTCAACATGGTGCACAATTTATCTATGAATCAATTGCAAATATTCCATTTAAACAATCTGAAAATATTCAACATTTCACTTTTCGACGACAACGATCGCCATTGATTAATATCTATCCAACATTTACTGGCAATTTCACTCAAATAACTCCTGGTCTACCGAAAAATGAATGGTTAAATATTACTCAAGATGGTTGGAGTGCAATACGAACAGTTGACTCAGATCGTGAAACAATTCGCTCACTTATTCAACAAGAAATTCTTCTTGAAAATCAAAATACGATGATTAATCATCCACCGGTTGCTGTCGAACCGTTGACATTTGTGCCATTTGCGAATGAAAATATTCTATTTAAATACAATGCGTTCTGGGCGTTGAATATGTTCGAATCAAAATCTGTCTTTTGGAGAAGTTGGTGGACTCAACGAATGTTAGCTGATATCGATGGACATTTAAGTTTTTCATCGTCAATTTCTCAACAAAATTTAACATTGAGTACGAATATTAAAGAAGATGAAAATGTTAGCAAACTTGTGCGATATTTAAGTACATGGAAATCGACGAAATCAACATTAATCGAACGAATTGAACAGTTATTTAAAGATTTAAATGAACAAAAATTATGTGAAGAGAATGACTTGACAAGTATACAGAATTGGATCAAAGATTTAAAACGAATAAAATATATTTTTCCACCGATTAAAATTGCACAAACAGAAGAAGTAATTTTTTTTATTACTCAAAAAAGACCGAATTCGTTTTTTTTTCATTTGATTTATTCAGAATTCTTCAGGATCAATTCGTCGACGTCGAACTGCTGTTTGTTTGACTGGTTTAGTTGAATGTATCGAGGAAGGTTGGCGACCGACAGCTCATGCTATTCGAACGCATATTCAAGGTGACATGGATATCTTCATGTATTTGTCATCAACCGAACCTGTTGTCGATCAATTATCGACAAAACCTCTGAGTAAACGCATCGTCGAAGCATTGCGTTATTCAAATTTTACTGTCAAAGTTCTATTCGAAAATTTGCCTACACTCGATCCACATTATCCACCTAATTGTACTTCAGATAAAAGTGTTAATCAACCTGAACATAAAATTCCTCGGTATTATCAACAATTATTTGGTTTAAGTAATTGCTTTTCTCTTGTACGTGATTATGAAAAAAAACATGGCATTAAATACGAACTCATGGTACGTTCACGAGGTGATCTCGAATTTCTTTCTATTCCCTCGACATTTGATCGACCAGAGCCAAATAATATTAATACAACATTAGTCATACCACCGAATCGGTATGGTTCACAAGTTGATGACGGCTTTGCTGTTGGTCCTATTGACTCTATCGAAGTTTACATGAATCGATATTTTTCATTTCAACAATGTCTAACTCCAGATCTGCATCCTGAACGTTATCTATACTTTTACTTAAAACATAAAAAAGTTAAATTGAACATAGATTCGGGTACGGTCGTAGGCCATATTCCTCATTCGCCTAAACATTGTCATTAGGCTGCATATATTTTATTGTAATTTTGATTATTATTTTTATTTTCTCTCTCAGAAAAAGAAATGGCTCCCAAGAAAAAAAATGAATGAATGACTGAATGAATTAAATGTTTTTAAAAAAGAAGAGAAAAATTAATTTTTATTTTGTTGTTCAATTGATTTCACTGCACGTCCAAGTCGTGGTGCTGCACGTTTGTCTTGTACGTCGAGTTCGTTTTCATAGTGAGAATCACTTGCTGAATCATCGAATTGATTTAAATGGGATAATAGAAGAGCTGCTGTTTGTCGGCCAAGACGAGGTGATGCACGGCCAAGTCGAGGCGAAGCACGGCCAAGTCGAGGCGAAGCACGGCCAAGCCGAGGCGAGGCACGGCCAAGACGTGGAGCTGCTCGTTGGAAAAGACTTGCTTCATCGTCGAAAATTTGATGTTCAGATAATTCATCAATTGCTTTTGCATTACAATTAATGATCGAACAGCAAACTGAAAGAAAATTTTCAAACAAAAATGTTTTGGAACAACTCTTCATTTTCTAAATGAAATTTTACCGAGAAAAACAATTGCTAACATGAAAAGACCGTTGATTTTTAGAATGCTCGAAATATTTTGATGCATACCTTGATTCCAAGAGAAAATTCAATATATTTGAAACATTTAGGGGGAAGTCAAAAGTTAACGTTTACCTGTTGATGTTAACATGATGATATATGTCAGGAAATGTGACTGAATCTAAAGAAAGTAATGAAATAATATATTTCTTCCTTGTCCTCTCTTTTTTTTCTGTTTTTTTTTCCTCGTCTTTTCTCCTTGTCTAATATTTATTCTATCTCTTCTTTCAAATCAATGCTATTGTGGGTGTGAAATCATTTTCTTTTCTTTCGTCTCTTTATTTACAATATTCATTTTCAATCATTTATTGATTGCTTATTAATTTGTTCTCGAAGACAATACCGATGAAATTGATTCTATCTATAGAACCAAATCACTTCGTATTCTTCGTTTGGCTTTTCCTTTTATGTTTTTTTTTACCAACAATCTATAGATCTCGAACAAGCTCAGTTAATCAAAAACAAAATTGAAATATATGATCCTCGACAATTCTTCTTTGTTTCTTAATAAAATATCTAATTTTATCTGTTGTAAACATACTACTTCGCTTTATTAGAAATCAAAACACATCGAGAGAATATTTATTACATTCTTCAGTTATAAAGAAAAATATGAAAGTATTTCTAGTTCTTATATAGAAGATTGGCCTCCTTTTCAAGAAAAACAAAATTTGTCAAGTTACTTTAATAAAAAGAGGATTTGTTTGTTCTATGAGAAAATCATTTTTACGACGAAACAAATGATGCGATGGAATGTAAATCGGTCGGACATAAAATGAGTTCTAAAAATAAATTTATTTACACATTCGTCCATTGGAAATCATATATCAACAAAGTAATAAAAACGAAGAAAAATCTATGTTTTTGAGTAAATATTAGACAAGAAGCATTATAATATTCAAAAATAAAAAATTATTTCGAATTAAAACTAAATTTAGCTATTAAAAAAACATACTAGGTGTTCTTGACTTTCTCAAAGATAAATTTCATTCATCTGAGATTAAAATAATCCTTGTTTTGTTTGGCAATATATCGCCAAACAAATTAAAAATAAAGACAAGAATTTTTTTCTCATTCATTGTTAGATGATCTTCCATATAGATTTCAATATTCTCAGACGTGCAGAAAGTGCATGAAAAAATTAATTAAATTTTAAAAATATCTTCAGAGAAGAAGCTGCATCTACACAATTCACAATGAATAGTGGAATCGATCGGTTCTTTTTATATCTTTTTTTTTGTTGGATATAAGTCGAATTGTGAGAAAAACTCGGCAAGATTTCCTTTTATTTTACGTTTATGTGACAATTCATAGAAAACATTCGTTGTTTTCTTTTTGTGCAGGAAGCATTATCTCACTAGGAATCTAGTGATATCTAAAATAAGTTTTCGAAAAATTATTCACAAAATACATCGCGACCTCTATCCGTTGAAATCATTGCATCGATGGAGTTTGAATCACAACGTAGATAAATAATAATAATAGTAATATGTTGTTTAAAAAACGACTTCCTAATTGTGACGTTTTAGAAATAACCAACGATCCCGGAACAAATCGGTTATTATTCCTGAATAAGAATGAAATATTGAATGATTATATGAATTCATGACGTTACGGACTAATTGTTTGTCATCAAAATTTCGCAATTTTTCAACAATATTATGCATATATACATATATATATGATAGTTTATTTTGAATGTGATGTTAACTTTATTCTATGGCAAGCAGTTCTCGACATAGTAATCGACAAAATCGTCGATACGAAGGTCCAATCAAAGCTCCATTTGATATTCAAGTGCCATCATCACTTCGTGATCCAACACGTACGAATGATTCTATTCAAGAACTTTCATCGTTGAAAAACGATGATCATGCACGTACCTTTGCACTTCAATACGTACACAATCACGAACAATTCGCACAAGTATGGAATTCAGATACAATTCGTCCATATACACGAAAATTGATGCGTAAACTTGTTCAAGCACAAACAGTCAACGCAGTTTGCAATGGGTATACGAATATTCTACTGCGTTTTCCTGTTTCTTACTCTGATCAATTTTAGATTCTATCGATTACCTGATGGTACAAAGATTAATTTAGATAAACGAAGAATGCATACTGCCGCCACGAGAACCCGACAATATGCTAATGATTTTGCTTATAATCAATCTCTTCGACAAAAAGAATCTGAACAATCAACCGAATTTTTTGTTGTCAATGCCGATTGTTTAGATACTGTTTGGATTTTTAAAGAAAAATATCCTCAATCAAATCCCGTTATTTTAAACATGGCTTCGAGAAGAAATCCTGGTGGTGGTTGGAAGAATGGTTTGTTAATCATATTTTCCTTTCGAAAACGTTCACATTGATTGAAAATAGGTGCTGGTGCACAAGAAGAAAATCTCCATCGACGAACGAATCTGTTTCAATGTCTTGAGGATCCTTATCATGATTTAGCCGGTGAAAGACAGTGGGAATATCATGTACCCGAAGTATAATTAAATTCATATTTCAATAGATAAACGATCAATGAATTTTATTTTGCATCTAGTTTGGAGGAATTTATACGCCAGATGCTTGTGTATTTCGTGGTTCAGAAACCGATGGTTATCCGTTTTTTGCGGACGGTCCAAAATATTTATCATTTATTGCTTGTTCAGCGTATTCACATCCACCCACTGAGGATGATAAAGATGGCGAATTGATTTTATGTGGCAAAAATGTTATTGAAAATACAAGAAGGAAAATTCAAGCGATCTTAAACATAGCATGTGAAAACAAACATGATATTGTCATTCTATCAGCATTTGGATGGTAAAAGATAGAAAAATAATTTGACTTTTGTAATGTGTTTCTTTATTTGTTTAGCGGTGCTTTTCAGAATCCTCCGAAACACATCGGTAAAAAGTCGATGATTTTGAAAATTTCAAATAATTAGCTTTTATTTTTCGACTTTAGCACAATTGTTCAAAGAAGTAATTACTCAGCAATTTAACAACGTATTCAAATGTATTGTTTTTGCAATTATTGATGATCATAATTCGAGAAAGACACATAATCCAATGGGAAATGTTCAGCCATTCGCAAATGTTTTTCAAACTGATATTTTAACTTTTGAAACACTTCATGAAAAACTTTCTCAATAAAAGCAATTCTTATACATTTAACTCTAGATAATATTTTCATGTCATCAGCATTTGTTGAACTTCTTCAAAAGTCCAATCTCGATTGTCTCGTTACTCGAAAAACAATTAAATTTACCTCACAAAATGAAGATCTTCTATTTGCCTCTTTAATTAATTTTAACACACAAAAACTACAAGTAAAACAATCAACTATAATTAAAAAAAACTGTTGTTTGTACAAAATCGTTCTTTAGTTAATCGCTTGTTTAAATCGAACTGATGCCGTAACTCTATGGTCAACATGTTTAGATGAACGTGCATTGCAATTAAATGCACGTCTCTTAGATTTCACTGGACTTAGTGAAACAATGACCTTTCTTTGTCAATGTATAACTCAATCCGATGTTTTACTTACTAAAGATCAAAATCAAACTTCACAAATCAATGCTACATTTACAAATTCGAAGAATAAACAATCGATTACACTTCATCTGATTGAACATGCTGATGAAAATGAAAAAGCTTTATTTTTAAATCGAATACTTTTTCATGTCTATCAACGAAATGAACAGTTAACAAATGATATTCAAACACAACAAGTACGGATTAAAGAATTATCAACAAAAAGTCAATCGATTGAAAATAATACAAATCAATTATTCGATGGAAATAATTCGAAATCAACAAATTTAACTAAACCTCAAGAACGTTCGAAAATGAGTATAGTTAATCCGACAGCTAAACGACGTAAAGCACCAACCGGAATTATTTACGGTGAAGATGACAGTGATTAAAATGATATTTTATTTTTTTCAAAATAATAAATATTTCGTTGTGTATTTTGTTTTCTCATGAATAATTTCAAAATAAATCATTGTAGATTAGTTAAATATGAGTACGGTTTCAGGACCTGATAGTAAACAAATTCAATATGATCGTCAACTTCGTCTTTGGGGTGATCATGGACAAAAAGCTTTAGAATCGGGCAATGTCTGTTTAATTGGTGCCAATGGTCTAGGCACAGAAATTCTCAAAGCACTTGTTCTGCCAGGTCTCGGTTCGTTTACTATTATCGATCATCAATTAGTTACATTAGCTGATTGTGGTTCGAATTTTTTCGTTCATCCGTCAACAATTGATCAACCACGTGCACGTGTTACTTGTGAATTTCTAAAACAATTAAATCCTGATGTTCGTGGAACATTTGTTGATAAACCATCAATTAATGATTTACTCAAACAAAATACTTTAGATTTTTCGCAATTCAATGTTGTTATTACAGCTAATCTATCATTTAATACGTTAACTACATTAGCAAATCATCTTTGGCCATTGAAAGTTCCCTTGCTTGTTGCACGTGCTTACGGGTAAACACGAGACGAAGAAGAACGAATATATTTCAATTGCTTATAATTTTTAATTTAGTTTTATTGGTACAATTCGTCTTCAATTATACGAACATTTTGTTATTGAAGCTCATCCTGATGATAGTATACCCGATCTTCGTTTAGATCGTCCATTAAAATCCTTTGTAAATCATTGTAATTCAATTGATTTTACTAATCTAACACGTGAAGAACATCTGCATCTACCATCATTAATTATTCTCTATAAAATTTTACAAGAATGGCAAAAACAAACTAATCGTACGGATTTGCCACGTACACGTCAAGAAAAAGATCAATACAAACAAATACTCGAGAAAGCATCACATCATTTAGCGTATGATAAAAATGATTCGAATAAATTCTTAGAAAATTTCGATGAAGCTAAACGAACAATACCATCTCGACTTGTGAATTCAACAATTTCATCGAATGTTAAAGAATTATTTCAAGATCGTTCATGTTTAGAACTATCGAATCAATCACATATATTTTGGTTCATCATAAATGCATTGAAATCATTTACTGAAAATCAAGGCGAAGGGCTTTTACCCGTTCGTGGTGAAGTACCAGATATGGTTACCAATACGAATTCATATGTTAAACTAGTTGAAATCTATCAAGAACAAGCAAAGAAAGATTGTGAAATTGTTTTTAATTATCTAATTGATTTGTTGAAAAAACATAATCGATATTCGATAAATGACGAAGCAAATTTACAAGAACTTGTTCGTATCTATTGTAAAAATGCGACATTTTTGAAAGTTCTTCGATCGACATTGATTAAAAATGAAGATGACATTTTAAAACAACAACTCGAACAATTACCTAGTGAACAATCACCAGATGAGCCTGAACCTGAATTAACTTGGTAAAATCGATCTTTCTTTCGAATGAAGAGTTTTCTAAATTTTCATTGTTTGTTCAGGTACATTGCTTTGCATTTATGTGATTTATTCTATGAAAAATATAATCGTTATCCAGGTGAATCGGCTTTACTAGGCGATGAAATGGATACCGATCAACGACAATTTGAAACTGATCTGAATGATTTAAAACAAATTCGTAAAGACTATCTTAATTCTGATAAACAACAAACGACAATTAGTGATAATATACTCGAAGAATTATGTCGATATGGTGCATCAGAACTTCATTCCATATCCGCATATGTCGGTGGATGTTGTGCACAAGAAACAATTAAATTAATAACACATCAATATGTGCCTATTGACAATGCACTTGTTTATAATGGTATTCGAGAGACAACAAGTGTATTTAAATTCTAACGCAATTGCGAGGCTATTCGAAAGACGTTTTAAAAACAGCTATATTTTCTAATTTTTCTGTGATTCACTTTTTTTTAACCTTGAAAATTTTGTTTTATTATTCTACAAACAAAAAAAATATTAGTCCAGATACTATTTTTATTTCAAAAACGAATAAAAACAAACGTTTCTATTGATTCGGTCTCGAACATTCTGGATTTTCTTTTCTTTTCTGTCGATTACAAAACGAATACAAGTATAAATATATCTGCTTTCACTTGTCCTCATCTGACCTAATTTTGTTATTTTTTTTGCCGTACTTTTTGAGAGTCTAACGCATTTCAACAAAATGTCTTCATCAACTATATATTCACTCCATTATTTTGATGGCCGAGGCCGTGCTGAAACGACACGATTAGTTTTTGCTCAAGCCGGTCAAAAATTCGAAGATCTCCGTCATACACATGAAGAATGGGCAAAATTAAAACCTCAAATGCCATTAGGTCAATTACCAGTTTTAGAATTCAATGGTGAAAAATTACCGCAATCGATTTCAATTGCTCGATATGTTGCTCGTCAATTTAGCTTAGCTGGTAAAGACGAACTCGAATCAGCTAAATGCGATGTTGTTGCTGATACAATCCAAGAAATTAACGATGCCTATTTTCGTGCTTGGTTTGCAATTAAAGATGAAAAACAAAAAGAACTCGAACAAGAAAAATTCAAAGTTGATACTGTACCACAGAAATTACAAGGATTAGAAGGCTTAATCAAAACATATGGTAATGGTACTTGGGCTGTTGGAAACAATGTTACATGGGCTGATTTATTAATTTACGATTCAATCGAAAATCTTCTTAAATTAAACGAACAAGTTCTCGATAAATATCCAGTATTGCAACAAAATCGACAAGCCGTTAAACAATTGCCGAATATTGCTCAATATTTAGCTGCTCGAAAAGAAACACCATTTTAAAAAAACCGCTTGCAAGAACATATTTCCCTTTTGATAACTATCGATGAATTAAATCGACTCGATAGATTTTTTGCTTATTTAATATAGATTTTATCTTAAACTAGAAAAGTTTCTTATCAATGTCAACACAGGGTGCTAGATTTTTCTTTCGAGAGATAAATAAAGGAGTGGTTATTTATCTTTAAGATGTTTTTTTTTCAAGTCATTTGTAACAATGATTATGCCCGAGAAATACTCGTTCGGAGTCTTATTCTATTTTGTAATAATTCATGCTGTATGTATTGCAGCAGATCCGATAAATATAGAAGTAACATGGACAGCACATGATTATAATTTACATACAGTTCCAACGTTACAAATAGTTGTCAATCCTCTTGTATCACGACAATTTTCTCCAATTTCAAAAGAAATTTTCTACAATCTAAAACAACTCAATGCTGAGTACTCTCGATATGCAGCATGGTTTCCATATCCGAAATTAGCTGTTGCAGAACTCGATCCACCGTCAGGTTTATATCAATGTGGTAATGTTGGTCAAGATGCATATATCCATTTGTCATGTGAACAAGGAGGTGGTGTCATAAGTCAAGTTGATTTTGCATCATATGGTACTTCGAGTGGAGCTTGTGGTCAAATGAAACAAGGAACTTGTCATGCAGCAAATAGTTCACAAGTTGTTGAACAAATGTGTCTGGGAAAACAGAAATGTTCCGTTCCAGCTGACGTCAATCTTTTCGGCGATCCATGTAAGTTTTGCTTTTATATTATGCGTACGTTCTATAGTTACTAATCATGTTTATTTCATCAATAGGCTTTGGAACAGTTAAACGATTATTGATTCAAATTCAATGTAATCCACCACAGAATAATACTTATTATAATTTTACTTATCTCGATCCGGTATTTCAAGATTATCTCGATGCAACTAATAATCATTCACGTATTGTTAACTTTTGCACTCAACCCAATTGGCTTTTCAAACTCGATCAGCCTCATTATTATCCTGACAATGAAACATACGTTGATTGGGGTTATCAAGTTGGTACTGAACTAGTTGATGATACAATGAAAGCATTGGGCGATTATTATGGTCGTCTAGTTGCTTGGTATACTCGAGGTGGTTTTATTGATGAATACGGTCGAAAACATTCATCTGGTTATGAATATGATTGGGATTATACAGAAATCTTCAATGAAGTAGAAGCAGAACATAAAATGACTGTTGAATTTTACACCCGTGCATACGATGCCGTCATTCAAGGTATTCGAAGACATACGAATAATTATAAAATGAAATATGTTGGCATGGCTTTAGCATGTAATTGAATATTTTTTTTTGTGCTTTTATTAATCATAGGCATTCTTTTTAAGTTCACAAAGAATATGACTGGTATTCATACTTTCTCAATCATTCAAATCATGCAGCTGATATTCCACTCGATATGATTTCATATCATTTCTATGCTTCAAGTAACACTCGAACTGATCCTAAAGATTGGGAAATTTTCTTTGGTCAACTCGATGCTTTTACCGATGAGGTAAAACAAATCGAACAAATTCGAAAAGCTCTCTCACCAAACACAAGAACAACTATCGATGAATTAGGTGTTATTCTTGGCGGTGACAATGATCCCTCTGCTCCACAATTTCCATTAATTTATTGGAATGCTGCTGCTGCATTATATGCATATGCGTGGGGTCAAATATCTCGACAAGGTATTGATATTGTCGGGCATAGTCAACTTGTTGGTAAGTATCTCGTTTTATATTCTGATCGAATTTGAATTCGATTTTGTTTTACAATGAATTAGGATATCCACAGCTCAATGATTTAAAACTTCAACCACAATTTCCTGGTGTTGCTCTTTTAAATTGGACAACTGGCGAAGGAACAGCTAAATATTGGACATCGAAACTATTGATTGAGACAGTCGATGTTGATAATGATGAAGCAGTTATAACACAAACAAGTGACATAAAAGGTGAGAACATCTTTAGTCAAGCATTCGTTGGAAAGAACAATCGTCGTTGGGTATTAATTATCAATAAACGATTTAGCAATGTCACTGTATTTCTACCTCAATGCAGCGGTGGTTTAATGAAAGTCATAAACGAAGCATCTGGCTTCGGACCTGCTACTGAAGTAGCATTAACGTCAAATTTGATTACCTTAACTCCTTTTGCTATCGCTATCATTCATATGCCTTGAAAAAAAACGCACACACACAAATCAATACAGAAAAACTGATATCTATTATTGATAAAAATATCTATTTACAGTCAAGGTTTGAGATTGGGTTTTATGATTCATCTGCATTTGCAAAGTTAATCGGCTAATCGCTCAAAAAGAAAATATAATTTAGTTTGAATTTCTTTTTTATTATCAATATATAAACTAAAAGTATAATATAGATGTATATGATCGCCTTGACTTTGATGCACTGCACTACTACGTCGTTCTATCAATCGTGATAATATTCAACGTACTTAGTACATGTCTATTGGTAATAAATCATCCGTTGCATTTTTTTTCCTTCTTCTTTTTCGTTATTTACGTCATACGTAAATTTGAATGCTTATGAAAAAAAGCCTTAATACGATTATTTATCATATAACAATGAAAGTTATCATAATAGTAACGTTCGTTATCAATATAAAAACAATTATTAGACATATTATTTTATTCGTTTATTTAATAAAAACAATGATTAGTCGTTCGTATAAATTCTATCTTGATAACGAATGAAAATAATTATCGATTTTGTTTTTGATTATATAAAGCAGATGTTAGAATTTTATATGATAAAATAAACCGCTAAAAGGATAGAAAAATGATGTTTAATCAAGCTTACATTGATGAAAATTCGAAAATTCTTTTATTTCATTTTTACATTATGTATCATCGATATCAAAATAATATCTTTTCATAAACTGCTTCAGGCAAGTCAATGTGCATTGGTGCACGTTCCATTTGATGATGAGACATTCCTCAATATCTATATTCGTTTCTTTTTTGACGCATTATCTATATGAATATCTTATTAAAAGGTGCATACACGCGCATCTTCCGCTTGATGGACAGTTGGAGGATACAAAACGAATATATATATATATGTATTTATTCAAAATCAGACGCCCGTACGTAATGCGAACGTTGTCGTTCTCCCTTTCGTTCTTTCTTTCCCTATC
>ERZ781398.997-NODE-997-length-28361-cov-4.107645_pt1 | contig 28361 bp, 29 predicted proteins | sample MGYA00433077_ERZ781398 | MGnify/ENA primary metagenome ERZ781398 (study PRJEB29847, sample SAMN06458254) | wastewater metagenome | isolation source: Wastewater bioreactor | place: South Africa: Cape Town | study: EMG produced TPA metagenomics assembly of the... | reverse complement strand
TTTCTTTTTATTTTTCGTCGTTTTTCTTTTGTAGATTATTATTTTAGTGATTTTTTTTGCTAGCATTGATACTATTAACGATCATGACAAACAATTGAAACTTTAATTCATATTCAATCATGTGGAAGAAGATCAAAGAAATCTTGTGTAAGCATACTGGTGAGTTTTTTTTTCTTTTACTTGTTCGTCGGTCTGTTATTTTTACTCGTCTTACAAGTATATGCAGACAGTTGTTTTCTATGATGATCTATTGATAGATAGATATGTATGTATATACAATATATCCATCTGGCACCGTTTCACTAAATATTGATTGCATGTGCTGTGCATAAAGGAGATCATACTAATGAATGAGAACGGGCAAAGACGATGACGACGATGACGAGACGTCCCAAATCATAGAGAATAGATACGATAAACGAGGCAAGTCAAAGAAGAAAAATGAGAAGATAAGCACAACCCTTCGGCTCGTTGCTACTCTACTAAAGAGTTTGACGGGATATATATGTATATACAATATTTGAGCGTTGAGTTTTCAATGTGTATTATATATATAAAATAAAAGGATGGTCAATATTAGCTGGAGGAAATGTTCATCTGCTTGTATAGTAATATAAAGACAAAAAAAAGAAAGAAAGAAAAAAAAAGAAAAGACTGAACTTGTTTGATTAGCTCTCGTTAAAAGACAAGAATCTTTAACCTTGGCCTTTTTTCTATCTATATATATGTATGTATATATATATTTGACAATGTCAAAATCTGAAATCACGCGAGAAAATAAGTATTTCTAAAGGATATTAATATAAAAAGTAAATGAACGGAAATCCGATATTTTTTCAATCAGTTCAAAGTTGATAAAAAGGCATTGACTTGCTATTATTATGATTATTATTTTTTTTGTGTTGTATTCATTTAGCTTACAAAGATGAATCAACTAGTACGTCGACTCCCGGCACGCTAACAACGTCTATGATTAACCTCAAGTCTTTGCCCTCAACACCATCAAGACGAACGGAAACACTCAATCATCATCGTCCATATCGTAAATCAATAGGCAAAAGTACTTTGAACAAGACTGATGAACATTGTCGTTCCTTGTTCAATCTTCTCCCAACATCATTTCGTCCTCGTCATCCTCATAATCAAACTTCAAATAACAAAAGCGTCGATGCTGTAAGTTCACGAAAAGAGAAAAAAAAAGAAAAAAGAAAACGATTGATTGCGTCATATTGTTGTTTCGACTTGTCTAGTGACACTTCAACTCATCTATCATCAATACACATAGACATAAAGAGAATTTACTGCACACACGTAGTAGCCTTTCGTTCTTTTTGCGCAATAGAATGCTAGTCATCATCACAGGAAATACACATGATGTAATACAGATTAACAATGACAGCAGAAACTATTTTTTCTCCTTTAAATTAGTTAATTTTTTATTCATTGGAAGAAAAAGAACAATTATTCTGATTATAATTAGATCGGATATACATGTCGTTGACAGAAAAAAAATAGAACAAAAATAATCATAATATTAATCTTGATCTCATTGATGGAATTTAATCATTATTATACAATCCGTTCGTTCTCAAGGGTTTATTTTCTTCTTCGTCGTCGTTTTTTTACTATTATCAGCTGTTACGATCAATGAATTTATTTCAGTTTTTAATAAAACTATAAGCATATCTTAGTTTTCTATGTTTTTTCCTTTCCTTTTTTTGTTCCTTCTCATGAGCTTTAGTTCTCGTTTTCATTCATCTCGCACAACAGAAGTTTAATTATTCATGATTAAGAATTTACATAGCGCGAAGAAGAAAAAAAGAAGGAAAAAAAAGATGATGATGATAATGATAATATGAGAAGAAGAAGAAGAAGAAGAAACAAAACGAGAAATAATAAATATATTCCATATGATAAGATTTTTTTTTTGTAACTTCTCAAATTTGATTCTTTTCTATGTCTAACTAATCATCTTGATTTTACGCTTGAATCTAGTTTCTTTCTTTTCCAACATTGAGAAGAGCGTACAAAAGAGAAATTAGTTACGTAAAGAAAGTCAAATTTACAACGTCAGAAGAAGAAGAAAAAGAAAAACGTCAAATCAACAAGCAAACTTCTTGTTTTTTTTCTCATCATTCATCTTTATTGACTAGAGGTAATCCGGAGTAAACATTATTTCTATATCTGAGACATCGACGACAACAACAAGAAGAAGAAAATGAATAGCTACGAAAACTAAGAAGAGATTAGACTCAACCTAACATATGTGATTTTTTTTGTCATTCTTTTCAGTCGACAACTACACAAACATCACCAACCACCGAACGGTTTACTACCGATTACGATTCAGGTTATATGTCACAAAGTGTTCTCAATCGTACATCATCGTATGCATCATGTTATTCAGCTGTAGCAACAACCATGCCGATACCATCGATGCTTCGACATGGTTCCATCGAAAGTCTTCTACACGGACATTCGAAATCGAATCCAGCTAGTGTACGTGTGATCGTACGAAAAAATTTCGAACCATTCGCACAAGCACATATCGCTGTTACGAAGGGAACGATTGTTTCTGCTCTGTTTTCTCGTGGCCCATGGCTTTATGTTTGCGTTGAATCCACTGGACAAACAGGTTATATTCCACGTATTATTTGTTCGTTATACAAAACGACCTATAAAAATAATGACAAAACTTATTTTCATCATCATTTATCAGTATCATCAACAGATTCATCATCGAATAAAGATGATGAGCTCGATCTAACGACTGCTATGCCAACAAATAATGAAAAACATTTCATACGTCCTTACAAACAGCAACAACAACAAATGAATCGATATTTATCGCATAGTTCAGCAATAATCAATGATCAACAAAAATCTTATGAATATCCGAAAAAACGTCTTGCACAAATATCATCCGATGATCGCGAACGACGTAATACATGTACTATACCACAAGCATTATTATTATCATCAACAGCAACAACAAATAATACGTCATCAAAAGATCGTCGTTTAACATTGAGTTCAATCAATTGGCCAACAGGATCAAATCATTCCGAAAATGTTCCTATTCATCAAACAGCCGAACATTTATCCACAAACACCAACATTACAACTAATCCTTTGCAACCACCTAGAGATACCGATTCTTCTAGTACACAAGATTCCGGCTATTCGGAACCAACTCCTTACTTTCTTATTCAACAATCAACGCCTGATAATGAGCAAATACCTAAAGGATCCAATTCATCAAAAGTAGGTTGAGACAAAAACGGAAATATTCTTTTCATTGGTGTCGAACGAATGAACGAACGTGCATGCGTATGAAAAGAAAATCTCGAATGATATATGATTTGTATCAACAAAAGTACTTTTGATTAATGAGTTTTTTTGTTTAACGAGTATTTATGCAGAAAATTGAAGTGAATAATAGAGTAGACAGCATAGTTTTTTGAAGGACAGGAAAGGAAAAGAAAACAAAAAATAAATGAGATCTCTATTATTAAAATGAAGAAAAAAACTAAAAAGCTAAATAATTAATATTTTCACTTCCGTTGATTTCTTTCAAAGAAACCGCCAACATCCTCACCACATTATGCCACAGTTCGACGTTCGTCTCTCTATAAATCTCCAAATACAACCAATACCACCGCTGCAACCATCAATTCCTATCACAATTCACTTCGTCGCCATCAACAACAACAACAACAACAACAATCACAAATAAGCACACCGAATCGTTCATCACAACAACGACATACACTTCTTAATGGTTCATCGATGAATGATATGTTAACAAATACATTAAATAAACGTCATTCATTCGGCGCCTTCTATCTCAATGATAATGACGACACACAAAATCAACAACAATCACCACTGAAAACACGTCCGATTGAATTTGCATTAATACGTAATGTTCGTCGTGACAAAGACGAACTCTATCAACGAACAAAACCAACTATACATAATTTACCTAAAAGTCATCGACAAATACCGGCTAGTATTATTTTACATCATCATCGACAACAACAAAAACAACAATTCGGCAGTTCACATAGCGCGTTTCGACCGGTTCAACCAGCGCCCAAATCGAAACGTGCATCGAGCGAAGGTCATTCGCCTGCAAGTGAACGTCAAATTATGTCGTCAACGAATTCACTTTCTTCGTCATCATCGTCATCCTCATCCTCATCGTTAATATCAACGAATTCATCTCTGACAAATAAGAAAAAGAAACATTCTTTGAAAAAACGACGTTTATCATGTGATTTACCTGTTCCATTCGTTTCGAATATGAACACGAATAGTTTGACACGTTCCGTTTGTGAACAAAATTCAATTGACAAATTTACTCATGCTTCGCGAACAATGAGCGAAATTCTATGTGATCAATTCAGTGAGATTAATTTAGATGCTATTGAACAAGATTCTCTTAATCATCAACAACAAATTCGAAAAGATACCGCAACTAAACAACAACAACAATCATTATTTCTTATAACAAAAGATTATCGAAGTGCTCGAGCATCATTTTCCGTAAAACGTGGTGATTATGTTAATGTTATTAAACAAGTTGGACGTGCTTGTTTTCTTGTACGAAAACCAAATAATGGACAAATTGGTTTTCTTCCCCGAGCATTGATGATGCCGACAGCTACAACTCAAATCGATACATTTCTTGAAATGCATGGCTGTCGAGAAACAGTCATTTAAAACTTTGATTCATTCTTCTTCCTTCTTCTGTTTAAGTTTCTTTTCTGTTTTAGTTGTGAATTTAACATCATTTTGATTGTCATACCTACTTCGAATTGAATTTCTAGTCTCATTCGAAGAAAAAAACGAGAAAATCTTCTTCTGTTTTCACCTGTGTTATGATGCATTGTAATTTACTCTTCGCGTACATCATCGTATATATGTTTTGATTATGACAAAATTTCTACTCAGGTTATAAAAGAAACTAATTCAATAAAAAACGTCTTCAGAAAACAAATAGCCGCTTTGTTTAAATCAGTGTTAGAAATAACTCAGACGGTAATTCTTTTGTTCATCAATAGACGTTTGTTTTTGCACTGAACGAGGCTCGAACCGAGGTACTATACACTTTAGCCAATCAATCAGAATTTAATCAAGAACATGCATTTATTTTATTAACATATTAAGTTCTTCATCGATTATGCATAAATAATAAATAATTTATTTTAATTTCTTTTTTGTTATTTATCGTTTCTTGTTTTCTAACTGAATGATTTGTAATTATCTTCGATCTGTGTGCATATATATGTCATTCATGTCAGAATAATTAATTGAATATGATGCAATAATCGATTGTTAGTGAACAAAAGAATAAAAAAAATGAGAATTTATTACAAGTCAAAAAAGATTTGTGTGAACAATATATGGATGAAGGAATTCTCTTCAAGGTAATCTGACGTATGTAGTGAATTATAAGCGCGGCCTGATGGTCTAGTGGTATGATTCGCGCTTCGGGTGCGCGAGGTTCCGGGTTCGATCCCCGGTCAGGCCCTCCTGAATTTTTTTCTTCTCTCTCTCTTTATCTTTCTCTACCATTGAATTAATCATTAGAATAAATATTAATAATGGTAGATCGATTTTGTACATAATTATTTATACGGTTTGTTAACACAACGCAGTCTTATCGGGGAAAAAATTGGCAACTGAAGGACAAAATATTTTAACGTAAGAATACAACTACGATTTTATGTGCGCAGTAGGTCGATGTAGTTTTTATATTATATTTAAATCGTGAAAATAGTTTCGATCGATCGAATATTAGTAGCGTCCTCTGGTAAATTTCTTTTTGCTTATTGGTTTATATGGGAACAGCTGTTTTAAGAACGAACGATCGATCGACGAAATAAAAAGCAAGCATCTATTCACATTTGTCGAATAAAAAAAGTAAATGAATAACAAATATGTTGAATAAATAGGATATATGTCGGACCTTGAATAGATCAGAAAATAAATATTGAAAATATTGGCTTTGCTTTTTGATTTTTAGTTCTTTTTTTGACAAAATATGTCTGATACATTCAGTGAAATCGATTTAAATGATAATCCAATATCAGATCAATCGACTGATTCTTCATCACCGCTTCAAGTGCGTCGAAAGAAATTCTCATTAACCACTAAATACATCTCAACAACGCCATCACCAACGCCGAATCTCTTTGTCAATACATCATCATTCCATGATTTGACAACACCAACACCATCGTTATCACTTCTTGATTCCAGTGGTTCACTATCATCGAATACTTCACGTTATCCTCCGTTATCAATCTCTCCAACATTACCGTTAACTTCAAGTTCATCAGAAACATCAGCTTCATCACCAAATCATATTCTTCGTTCGGTAGGTGCATTCGATTTCAATCGACGCACATTTCAATTTTCTATTTCACGACATGATTCTCTTATTGATTCGTTATTATCCGCTATTTACGAACGTGAAGGAAGTGTTTGCGGTCTGTCATCATCACAGGACAGTGACACAGTTACGACAGGAGATTTAACTGATTCGAATACGCGACGCTTGAGTAATGATTCGATTTTGAATTCTGAAGAAACGACATTAACAAAAACAAATCTAAATAATAAAAGTAAATCGATTAAATATTCTTTTTTTTCTCAAAAAAAAACAAAATCAATTAGATCTACAAGAATTACGACACATCTGTAATCAATTTCAACAACAAATCAATCAACAAAACGCTGTACTACTCAAAAATCTTCGACATCGTGATAAAAATCTTTCGAAACTACAACGACATTGTGACGTTATCACAGCCATTTTACAAGCTGCATCACTTAAACGACGTAAGTTTATTTCTGTCGGCAATCAGGCACACAACCAACCAACGATGATGATTATGTTGTTGTTCTTTCTTGTCATCAACGATTTCTCTTTCATAATGTAGGCGAGGAGTCATAATATGATCAATTGACGTCATTAAAAAAGAAAAGAAGAAAAAAAAATAAGTGAACTCGATTGGTAAATTATTGTTTCTTTCTTTTCGATCAACTAAGAGGAAATCTTGTTCGTTTTTTTTTCTTTTTTCCTCTCTCGTGTCAATAATTTCGGATATGAAAAGAGAAAAATAACTAAGAACTCTCGAACGATTTCAGTTTTTTCAAGATGACGATCAATAGTACAACAACGAATTGTCTTTATTCATGTATTATTATTATTTTCTATTTTAAGGTGAAGATACAACAATGAAATTCTCGTTGACACCATGTCCTGGTGAAAATGGTTTTCAACAATGGAAAGATGCGATTTCTGTTGCAACACGAATGCCAAGCGGTTTACCACCTTCAATTCGACAGAAAGTATTGAGATCAAAATGGAATTTCGAAGTATTTTTTGTTTTGTTTTTTGTCGTTTTTAGCTTTGGATTTCATTAGCAACGAATTATATTCGTGAGATTCATTTAGATTGGGACAAAACATGTCGATTTGCATTTAATAATTGTTCGAATCCTGATGATGATCAATTAGGCATTCAAATTGTTAAAGTAATCAAAAGAAAAAAAAACGAAGAGGATATTCATTTTTTTCTTCATCAGGATCTTCATCGAACCGGTTGCAGTTGGTCATCGAACGAACATGATCGTGCAACATTAAAACGCGTTCTACTCGCATTTGCACGATACAATAAATCGATTGGTTATTGTCAAGGTTTGAACATTCTCGCTGCGGTTATTCTCGATGTTGTTCATATGAATGAAGAATGTGCTTTAATGATATTAATTTATTTAATTGATAGTATATTACCGAATTTTTTTGCCAATAATCTACGTGCTCTTGCTATTGACATGACAGTTTTTCGTGAATGGTTGAAAATCTATAATAATAAATTACATTTACATTTGCAAAAACTTCAAATTTCATCGAATGATCACGCTGAAACGATCTACGAACCGCCATTATTGAATGTTTTTACGATACAATGGTTTCTAACATTGTTTGCGACGTGTTTACCACGAGCGGCAACATTACGTGTTTGGGATGCATTAATGATTGAAGGAAGTGAAATTCTCTTTCGAACAGGACTTGTTCTTTGGTCGAAATTAGCCATGTAAGATAAAGAAGAAGAAGAAGGGAAGAAAAAAAAAACGAACGAAGAAAATCAATTTGATGTTTATTTAGTCCGATTTTGAAAGTTTCGTCAGCTGATCAATTCTATTCGACTATGGCTCAATTAACTGTACAGTTACTTGATGAAAAAATTATCGATGCCGATACGTTGATCAAAGTAAAACAAACAGATTTTCTGTAAAATAAATTTTCAACAACAATAAAAATAGGAAATCTATAATTTCGGCCCGTTTCCAACTCCGATTCTATCGGATTTACGACAAAAATTTGCGTTCAATATCACACCATTTCAACAATTATCTGCTCCAGGAATGAATACCAACGAAAATGACAATCGTAAACGAACAGACAATCGAACAAATAACGATGAAATGAAATCAAAAGTTTGCTTTTCAAAATGACGAACAAAAATCGAGATATAAAACAAATTGATTTCCATAGGGAAATAAACGTTCAAAGAACAAATCGAACGATGACGAAACAGCAGTAACAACAACAGCAACAACCGACGAAGATATGGCAAATATAATGTCGTGTTTTGCAATGCTTTCATCTTCGACACGAAATAATCGACGTAAATTTCCCCCCCCCCTCAAATCGAATTCTTCTCATTGTTTTGTTTCTCTAGTTGAATGTTATTCAAATGATTCTTCTAATACGACGAACAATCCAGCAGCTTTATCACGTTTAACGCCTGGTGCTTATTCGAATCTACCAACGACACATAAAACAAATTCCATCGAAGATTCTCTCTCGCTCGATATCAGTCAACTTCGAAAACAATATAGGAAATTAAAAGATCGAAATAAACAAGTACAAGTGATGATTCAATGTACGACTGAAAGAAGAAACTGTTTTGTTTGATTCGAAAATCGAAATCGAATTTAATTTTAGCCGCTTCGAATGAACAAAAAAGTCGTTCGCGAACATCGATTAACAGCGACGATTTTCGTCGACCAACAATTTCATCCGTGGATTTCTCGTCATCGAAATTGCCCGTATCAGTTTGTTCAATCGCCAGTGGTCCACTCGTAAATTCTTCTTTCTATTCGAATAATTCTATTTTTCTTCTTCTTCTTCAAGGTCAATCATTTACTAATAAAACCAGCTGATGTCAAACGAAATCAATTGAAAACAACTGTTTCAATGAAAACACCTTCTTCTTCGTGTTCTTCTGCGCAAGATCGACAACCGAAACTCGTTCGACCGTCAACAATCGAACGGATACCAACCGAAACGTCATCACGTTCGAAAGAACAAGAAGCCGAAGATGCAGCCGAATTACAACAAGAAATCGATCAACTATTAACAAGTCTCAATCTCGAAAAACCCGTCGCTCAATCGCCACCAATCGAACAAACACTTTCCAGTGAACAAACGGCTCAACTTACCAATGTTGCTCGAACACTTTTCGACTACGGTAAAACAGAAGCAACGACGATCGAAAAAAAACCAGCACCGAATTTAATCGATCGAATCGTAACTTCACGTTCAAGTCAAATACCGAAATATTCATCATTCAATCCATTTCCATCACGATCATTCAACGAAAATGTCGCCATGAACGGATACAAACTCGGTCTCTATGCGCCCGATCCAACAACACGTTGACACTTTTTTTGTCTTTCATGTAAATTTCGTGACATTAAGTGTGTGATGGGCTGTTTGCTTTAGTTTTCTCGTCTTCATTGATTTTTTGGAATATACGTATTTGCTGACATTTGTTTTTATCGATGAACAATCTATTCTTTGAGAAAAAGGAAAAAACAAAAGAAACAACATAACAGTAAAACGAAAACAAACAACAACATTCGCCGATACTTTATTTTTGCAAAACAATCGTTAAGTCTTGGCCATCTTTTTTTCATCTTTGATATAGATGTATGCTAGGTTTTAATTAACAAATATGAACAATGTGACAAAAACAACAAAATCTCCTTTCGTCATCTTAGATGTAAACGAATGTTTTTATTTCGTTTGCCGTAAAAGTAATAACGTCATTGCTGCATCGACAACTTCAACACTCGGAATTGTATTCATCGTTGATGAATCCATTTTTGACCGTTGTTTCTTTCGTTTATTTGAATCTTCAGTTGAGCCAAGACGATGAATTGTTTTATCACGTTTAGTTAACGATACGGGACAACTATTTTCATCGTTTGTATTCGAATGAGATTGAACTCGTCTTTCCGAACATAAACGTTCATAGATGTCGATTGTATATTGCGTATATAAAGATAACTGTCGAGTATTCATCGTTAATAAAGTATCAAGTAATAATAAACGTTTCGAACGATCCGTTGTCCATAATGGATAACGTAATTTAATTCCACTCACCGGATCTTTGGTTAATTTAACAAAAAACGAAATTTGTTTCGTCATGTGATAACGTATTTTACTTTTCAAACGCGCACTATGTATTAATTGTTCATCGGTATTTGTTTGATTGAGTAGTTTAAATTGTGGTTGTTGTTCGATATAATGTTCGATCCAATCGCAGACTTCGTTCAATGTTAAACAACGTGTTTTCGATTCTTCGATTGCGAATAAAATCCAAAAGCAAAGTGCCGAATGCGGCGGTGAAACGATATCAGAAGATGAATTTATCGGTACGCGTTCACTTGAAGAATTTAACGATGACGAATCATTATCATGTTCACTATCAGACGAATCGATTAAACTGGCTGGCGATGAATGATGACGAGGCACTTCTTCTTCTTTACTAAGAATATAAGCGGGCAGACTTTGACTGAGAGTCGGTTTTGGTCGTGACGAACGATCGAATATATCTGATCGTGTTAGCCATGATAATTCCGTCAGATCGTGATCGTTAAATGATTGTTTTTTGAGATTTGTCGAAGGACGTTGCTGATGTGTTAGCATTGATCTGAAAATGTGTAAGAATTTTCTTTTTTTTTTATGTTGTAAGAATTTGACTCATAAAAAAAAGGCAGTTTGTTATTTCCTTCCGTCTAACATGTGCTCGTGAATCAGTTCTTTTTTTAATATTTTACGTCTGTGTAAATTCAATTGATGCTATTTCATTGGAGTGGCTCAGGAGTAAACTAAGAAAATGATGACATTTTACTTACACAATCAAAAAGAAGTTTTCAACACAAAAAAAAATTAGTCGATTTTTTCTTCGTCTTCTTTTTACGCTCATGACATCAGATTTATTTTTTTTCTTTGTAAATACAAATTCACTGCTAATACGTCAAAGACACTCACTACTCATACATACGAAGAAGTTGCCCGTCTGACTGTAAAACAGAAAAAAAAAGAGAGAGAAGAGAAGAGAAGAAAAAGAAGGTGCAGAATCAAGAAGTAGAAAATGAGTAAAGTGAGTAATAGTCTGAGTTAAAGAAAGACGAAAGAAAAAAAAAGCGATGAAGAAGAACAGAGGTGAGAGAAATGGATTGGATCTTTTGTTACAGAGTTAGTCATGAAGGTACGTATATACATATATGCCCGTCGACAAGAACAGGAGATAGACTACAACAACAACAACAATAACGACGACGACAACCAAAGGAATAAGAATCGAGAACGAGAGACTATTGCTTAGCAACACGACATCTGCCTTTCAAAAATTCTCTTCTCGTTTGCTTAGCACACATGGATATAGACTTTCTAGAAAGCATAGCATCGCAATAAAAGAAGAAAGAAAAAAAACGAAGAAAATGAGAGATCTTGGCTTCGTTATTAAAAAAAACACTATAAATAACGAAGAAAACAGCAACAAATTTTTAATAAGACTGGACAAAATTAAAAAAAACTTAGAAAAGGTTTCAGTTTAAAAAATTGATTAGATTTCAAGAAAGAAAAACATAACAATTTATAAATATTAATATAAATATTCGTATCATAATCACGAGAATTTTGTTTTCCTATTAATTATTTATCGTAGTTACTCATTAGAAAACAAATTATACGATGTTCAAAAGTCGAAGTCACTTTTCTTTTCGTCTACTAATGCCCTCTATAAAACTGCAGTTTTCTCATTCGAAATTTCGCTTAAACAGCTATTACGATCAATCGATCATCATCAAAGTCCAAAGAATAATACGTTAAAACTGATGACTAACAAATCATTAAAACCATCGGAAGATATTCGTGAAATTCTCGCAAATCGAATTGAAATAGTCGAACGGATTCTACTTGATGATGAAGAATTTTGTAGACGAGAAATTGAATCGACTTATGATGCAGCAAAAGTCTATTTCAATAAACTACAAAAACAAATCGAACATAAACTAAATCAATTGAAAACTAAACTCGATTTAATCCAACAAGAAAATTCTCAATTATGTAAAAAAAATCAAAAACAATTCGATAATGAATTAGAAACAGTCAACGAACTATTTTCATCAGGAAAACATATCGAAGGTTTATTTGTTTTTCTTCTTCTTCTTCGCAACAATTCATTTTTCTACTGTTTAACATTCAGCATTAGAGAAGTTTGCAATCTATGAAAACAATTTTCAACAACGAACAACTCTCATTCAATCGATTCCAAAACTGTACATGAAAGACATTGATTTCAATCAATATTTTTCCATCGACAAACCATTAATTCAAACTAAAGATAAACCAGATAAAAACAATTCGCAATCATGTTCCGATATTCAATCGATGTAAGACAAACAAATAATGAAGATTAACAATTTTCAGTCATATTTAGTACAACGAAAGCACCAGATTCACCTTTGATAACACGTTCGATTAGTAGCCGATTACAATCATCAATCAGTACGCAAAGTCTACCCTTTCCCGTACAAGATCTTACGAATAATTCGAAATTAAATCAACAAAAATCACGTGATAATCTTTCTCAACCAACATCGAACATTCCATCAGGAAAAATCGACGGATTATGTCCGAAAAAAAGTAAAATACTCATTCACCTTTTCGAAAGAACTCGAGACGACTGCGTATACAGATGAATATTTCATTTTTAATATACAAAAGAAAAAGATTCTTCGTCATTGAATAAATTTTTTATTTAGTTGTGTCATATTCATGCCAAAAGACCTGTTCAATTTATTTGACATGCAATCAAAATTCGATGTTAATTTTTCAATGTGAAGCTGATAATTTCAATTCTTGGCATTCGTTACTCATCGATCGTTCGAATACATTGAAGCAAGATTCGAAATTTCATAATATTGACATCAAATCTATTGGTTTTCTTCACGATTCAACAATCTATCTCTTTACTGATCGTGAATTTCATCGATATTCATCGAATTTTCAGCAGAAACTCAATTCGTACATACTTCTAAACGAATATAATCATTTTGGTTGCAGTGGAATTATTTATGATAATTATATTTATCATATGTATGTTAACGATAAACAGCAAATGATTCTATCGATCTTAGATTTTCAAACAATAAAACATATTAACAATGAAAATCTAACCGATCGATTTCCATTTGTAAAACGTTTTCAACATTTTTGTATTTATGATAAATTTATTTATTTTCTCGTTCAATTAGAATCAGATCGCTATGCGATTTTGATTTGTTTATTAGAAAATTTTCGAAAAATTCATTTGAAATCTACAATCGAATTGCTTTATGCAAGTAATCCAATTCATATTTGTCCAATATACATACCGTACATCGAGAAAACCGTTTTGTTTATTAATGATTTCTCAGCTAAAATTCTACATATAATAATCAATGAAAAATATTTCAAATCAATATCAATAGCTGCACATGAATTATTTTATTATGCGGAAATGAACGAAATTTTCTTCGTTCTAAACGATGGGATTTATACGATTAATATTAATGAACAGAAAAATTTCTTTTTGAAATGTCACTAAAAAATACTTGTTTATTTTTGTCAGATTGAATAAACATATTTTTGCTACTGTTGTTAATCATTTAGAAAAAGAAAGTTGACATGAGTTTTTTTCTCTCTCATATAATTTAAACGAGACAACCAAATATTACATATTTATGAAGATATTATAAATAAAATCTGTCCTAGACAAAATACTCGGAAGGCGAAAGACTGAAGTCAGCAAGTATATCAAATTATTCATTTGGAAACTAACTACTTTCCTGTTTTTTTCATGCAAGTACAATGACTTTTTCTTCTTCAATGTTTTAATGACTTTTATAATAATTGAAATACACACTAAATTGAAAAATTTGAAGATGATCTTTACCAGATTATATCCGAGAATAGAATTACTGTTTGCACTTTTCTTCTTTTTCTAACGCGTCAAAATTATCAGTGAAAAGAAATATTAATACATAGCTAAATATAAGTTGTCGTCTTTATTTAACGTTACTTTCAGTATTTTCGGATTAAAATAAATTAGGTCGAATAGTTTGGAGTTCAGTAAAATGCCCTCCTTGTTTTAAAAATAAACAATAATAATAGAGATCACGCTGATATACTCTGAACACGAAACAGACGTCGTTATTATATCTGTAGGTTTTACACAATGATATTCCGTTTTTTTTAATAAAGAATAAAAAAAAGAGTGTCTGATGTTGCTATGCAAATGAAAGAATTTTTATTTGAATTTCCCAATATGAATAATTAATATTAAGTTGTAACAATCAAAGATTTTCGTATTTTAAAAGGTCTCCTAGTGTGAAGAAAGAAAAAAAGAAACAAACAAACAAACGAATACTGACAATTATTGAGAGACTACGTGCACACACACAATTGTATTGGAGATAAATACAAAAAAGAAATTGAAAACTGTCATTGTTGTCGAATTTTTGCTTGTATTGGTGTCATGGTTTCCAGGGTTTATCCGAAACATTACTTAGATTTGATCGTTCGGAAACATTCGATATACGTGAACTTTGTTTCGATGCTTGAGTTAATGCTCGTGACAAACGTGTACCACTATCGTGCGGTAATAGATTAGCTTCGAGTTGAGTATTTAAATCTTCGACATCTTGATGGTTAAATTGTTCGCGAGTATCAAATGTTACCATTGGACCTGGCAGTGGTCGTGTTGTACTTGCAACTGATTGGCCGATCGGCGGTTCAGTACGAGGGACTTCAGTTGATTGTGCACGTTTACCTTTTCGTGAAGGTGTTTGCTGTGCATTCGACAATGTCCAGGATAATGGACATGAACCAGTTATTAGACCTCGAGGAAATTTTCTTACAGCATATTTTAATCCTAAATAGATAGTGTTTTGAATTATTCAGAGTCTATTTAAGTGTGAGAAATCTATGTCATATTTAACAAAAGTCATTTCTCTCATGAATACTTTTACTTGGATTATTTAGGAGGTTTTCTTTTATCACCACCTGCTCCTCAGGCAAAATAAAGAAAGCTATCAACTACGCAAAGAAGAAGCTATTATCGTTTAACCCCTTTACAAACCGGATACTAGACGAGAGTAAAGAAGGCTTTCTTCTTTTGATATATTCGTCATTTCCTAGTTTAAAAGAAGGAAAAACAAACTATTCGATAAATGAAAATCATAACTATCGACACGGATAAATAGATTGATACAAAAAATAGAAAGACATAACTCAGAGCACTAAAAACCAGGTATTTTCTGCCGACGGATTGTCTCGAATATTAAAAAAAAACAAAGTATTTTTTAAACTAAATTAAAGTCACAAACACGACTTGTATCGATCGAATATTTACCTCCGGAAAGTAGAAATATATTGGTATAACCTCGTTCCATCATAATCGTTGCCGCACGTGGTGCAATTCGTTCATCTTCATCGTACAAAACAATAATTTTGCCTTTTTGATTTTTCTATAAATGAATAACAGAAATATTTATACTTTTTTTCATAAATCATCTAGTACAATGTTAAATAAATACTCAAGGCTGAATGAAGAAGGAAAATAAAAAAAGAAATTGGGTCATGATAATGAACTCTTTATCCTTTAGTTATTTCTCTCATTTTCTTTTTGCTTTATTCTTTTTTTTTCTTCTTTTTCTTCTTCTTTTCCGCTATGAATATTCAAAGTATAAAAAAGAAATGCTTTTATCTTGTCTATGTCACAGATTTATCTACCTAACACACTGTTAAACATAGCTACTTCAGAAAAGATTTCCTCTCTCCATATACAACAATCATGGTATCTTATAAGTATTATTTTTCTATTCTTATTCTAATACATATTCGAACGATGAATTTCATATCAGTTCACGGATATTCTGCTGGTTATTGTCGACTTGAATACCGAAATTTTACATTAAACATATGTAAAGATCCGCCTCGTCGTTTTCTACCTGTCTGTGTTGGATTTTGCCCGAGTATTACTCGATGGGATTTTAAATTTGGACAATTTGTACAACGAACAAGTGCATGTACAGTAACGAAGTATCGTATTGAACAAATCGTATGTCCTGATGCAACTCATACGGCCGTCAATATTCTCATACCACTCAAATGCTCATGCAGTAGACATAATTGTCAAGATAGGCATTCTCATCATCCTTAACACTTTCGAAAAATGTATTTCTCTGTGCCTCAGAGGTCGTTGATATGTTCTTATTTTGTTTTGTTAAAAAAATAATTAAATTGTAAATTATGTTACATAGATAAGTAATTCTTTTGACTCGTTATTTGTACAACGTGAAAGCATTGCAGCTGGATAATGATGAGCTGAAAACGACGAAAAATGTGATTTCAATTCAAAAATCAAAATCAAAACGTGTAAAAACAAACCCGAAACAATGTGATTGGCATTGAATTCGTCCTTATCTCGTAGATCGACGATTAAATATGGACGTTCTTCGAATTCTAAATTCAATTGTTCACTAGTTACTGTTTTTGGCGTTTCAGGAATCGGCTGAAAACGATTCGCATAATTTTTGTAGACGTCCATTTCGCCAACACCGCGAATAACACTTGAGAAACGAAAATAGATTTCGTTTTTGTTTCGAATCTATTCGAATTTACCTTTGTAAAGTCGATCGTGATGAGGCGATACTCATCTGACTATCTTGAGTATCTGGCCGATTGGTATCAGTCAATGTTCTTTGTGATGCACTGTCTAAAATTGGAGTTTTTACGAGAAGAAAATTCGAAAATTTTCTCTTACAGAACTCGTCATTTTTAGGATTTTCTAATGAATTGATTTCGGCGACTTGAATTATTAATTGTACAAGTGTAGAAATTTTCATTCGTTTAAAGATTTCGCCAGCTTGTTGTTTATTAGCTAAAACAAATAGCAAAACAAGTCATATATCGTTTCGATCATTGAGTAAATGTTCTTAAATTAAGAAAGTTATGTCATCTGTATCTCGCAGAACATTTTCGTGCCTGCAGATCATTTACGTGAAGCGAGAACAAGTCTCAGTAGAAATAAAAAGTAATTAACGAGGAAAGCAAAAAAACCTTTTTCCATCTCGATTTATATTAACGTATATTCTATTCTCATAAAATCAGTAGACTTACATGCACGTAATTCTTCATTACGTTTAATAAATTTTGTTAGACTATCTCCTATAAACAAAGCAAATCAGTATGAATTGAGAAAATTCGTTTGAAATTCAATCAAACCCGTGTCAAGTGTCGATTGTACATTTTCATATTTCGGATTTCTTGGTATACGTTTATCCAGAATCTAGATAAATAGAGAGAGAGTGTGTGTGTATGTTCAATGTTATTATCGTTTTGATGTTACGTTAACAGATGGCTTCGGACGATTTGATGTAATGATTGACATGATCGAAATAGAAATGTATATGCGTAAATTGTTTTTTTCTTCTTCTATATTTTAGTTCATGTAAAAAGTTTTTTTTTCTTAAATGTACACACGTGTATGTTGCACTTAGATATAGAAGAATTTGCCATAAAAGTTTGAAATTGTCTAGGAAAAACCTCGATTGTGATCGTAAATATACGAATGTGTTTTTAAAATAATTTTCACTATTTCGAATCAAATTTTTCTTTATTTTCATTTTTAATTATTCAAATTTAATCAATCACCTATTGCGAATAGATGTCGTTAGCTCGTTAAGACTCGATTTCGACATAATGTATCGATTCATACTACGACATACAGTCATAGTGATGTCATCGATTGCTTCTACGCGCTATTAAATTCGACTATTTTTCGTGAATTCACAGTTTTTATAATTAACGTTTTCGTTTTATTTGCTTTCTTTATTCTATGAGAGTTCTTCTCTCCTTTCTCGTCTCGATTGTAAATACTTACGCATACGCTTCGCATGGGTTTCAAGGTAAAAGAAATATAATATAACTAAAAAAAGAAAAAAAGAATTATACTATGATGATTGAAGTATTGACGAGGAAAAAACGAAATATGAGTCAAGATTACCCAACCAGAGGATAAAAAGAAACCATCGTAAATCAGATTCAGACTTTTTTAATATCCACCCAAACTAGTTATAGTTATTTTTTTCGCGTTGAAGTGAAAGGAAAAATACTGGAATATGTTTTCTGTCTTATAAACAAACTGAGTCCTTCAAAAGGCTTCGCGATCGGATTCAAATGTGTCGTAAAAAGAATTTTCGTCGTGGTTTTTTTTTCAATGAGAAAGTAAGCAGATGTTCGTTCGATTGTAGATTATTTGGAGAAATCACTTGTTGAATCATGTCATCATCGAATACTCGTTGGTCATTTCGTGCTCGAGCAAAAGATAAAATAAACAAAATCGTCGAGTCCAATTTAACAGCATCGATTCGAGATAAAATTCCAACGGATAACATTAAAGAAAAAACTCGAAATTATACCGATGTAATTAAACAACAAATTCATTATGATGATTTGAAGAATAAAACGAAAAATTATGTCGATCGTATTCTACCATCGAATCGAACGTTTGGCGATGATTCTCAAGGTTTTTTCGATTCATTATTTGATCCACAAACTACAATGGATACATACTTCAAAACAGCTATCATTTGTCTGTGGTTTATAGCCATTATTTCAATGATTTTTACAATTGTCACCATGCTGTTGCCACTCGGCAAAAATGCGTCGGGTACAAGACGTGTTAAACTTATTTTTCTTCATACATTTCTCTGTGAATTTTGCTATTTGATTTACATACTTTTGTCATGGATTAATGTATCATTAGATCATCAATTGAATAAGTTTCTATGTGATATAGCTGAGTATGGAATGTATGCAACTGTGCCGATTATGTGTTTCAGTTTATTGATACTTTCACTGGAACGTTTATTGAATCGTTTTCGATCAACAAGTGTAACGAATAGATGTCTAACAAATTCATTGTTTATACAAATTCTTTTGATTACTATTTGGATTGTATCAATAACAATAATTAGTTTTATTGTTTCATGGAAAAATAAATTGAAAAATCCATTAAAACGAATCTTTTCAATGAATTATCAATGTTCAATCGATGGACAATTAGTGCCGTATTTCAAAATACTCTTTCTTATTTTATTCATTGTTTTAATTGTCTTAATTATTAAATCAATGGTCGTCACATTTGTGTCGAGTATATTCACTCCATCATGTTTTCAAAAGAACGAAGATAAAAAGAAGAAATCCAGCAAAGGAAGTCATATGTCTTTGATTTTTGTTATATTCTTATTTCTGAATTTATTTATCTCAAGCCCATTTTATATTGTATCAACTGGAAGTAGTATATCGAAATTATTTCAAAAACAACAAGAATTTTCAATGAATTTAAAGGTTACGTTTGTCTTACGATTACTTAGTATTATATTTCAATGTTGGATTTTTTGTATTTTTGATAATGATATCTGGTTGCTATTGGATCGATGTATTAGTTTGATAACAACGAAGAAAATGAATTCAACTGACAAGGTTCCAAACAGAAGACATCGATCATATTCGACAGAAAATGGTATAGAATTGCGTAGTTTTACAAAGAAACATGAAGAAGATGATGATGATGATTTGTCCGATGAAGTTTTTGCACCCCCAACTAAACAACCAAAAGTTAGTAATGTTACAACGACAATAACTGAAAAGAAACCAAAACAAAGCAAAACGAAATCGAAAAAACCAAGTAAAAAACAAGCAACTCCAGAAGAATCGAGTTCGAGTTCGAGTGATGATGAACCAGATAAAAAACAAACTCCTCCAAAGAAACCTTTTGGATCTGACTCAAGTACAAAAGCAGTGCAACCGAAAAAATCATCTCAGAAGCAAACTCCTCCAGAGGAATCTGTTGAATCTGACTCAAATACAGAAGAAGAGCAACCGAAAAAATTACCTCAGAAACAAACTCCTCCAGATGAATCTGTTGAATCTGACTCAAGTACAGAAGAAAAGCAACCGAAAAAATCACCTAAGAAGCAGACTTCTCCAAAGAAACTTATTCAATCTGACTCGGATACAAATGACGAAGCTGAACAACTCGTTATTCCAGAGAAACCAAAACAACCTAGCAAGCCATCTGAACAAAAGACGAATAATCATCATCAGAAAACATCGAAAGATCGAAAACCTTCTCGAAGAAAGAGAATTTATTCAAATGATGATGAAGTTTAAAAGTTTTTGTATGCATTTTGGTGTTTTATTTTATTTTAATATTCAAGATAAATATAATCTTTTAATAAATGAAAGACATTTTCTTGTTTATATACAATCGAATATATATATATATTTATGATAATTTTTGTTTTTCAAACAATAACCACCAATTTTCATCAGCATTTTCATTTGTATTCAACGGTACACGTGCATTCAACAGATCTTCAATTGATACTTCAACAAACGGTTGACATTGATGAGTTGGTTTTAAACAGACAGTTAGAATTTGTTGTTCATTATCATCAAGATACACGATTTGTTCATCAAATCGAAGTTCATCACGAACAGATTGCTGATTAATTTCGAGATTTGTATCGGACACGATTTGATCCGGTTGCGATGAATCGAATTCTCTCGTTCGAATAGAAAAATTCAATTGTGCGAGTGGATAGCCAACGCCTTGCCCTAACCATTTCACATAGCTTTCTTTCAACGACCAAATCCGATGAAAATGTTGAAAACGTACTGTTTCATCTGAACTCGTTCGCACAATGAAATCATATTCAGTCGGTGTGAATTCACGTTGAAGTAAATTCGCTGTCGATTCAATCGAATCTCTTCTCGAAGCATTAACTCGATACTCCATAGTATCACAACCGACTCGTCCATCGAATGTACCAGCTATACAAACGAGTTGATATTGATGGGATAGATTGAAATCAAACGATGGATTGGAGATGATTTGTGGTCGTCCATAGGGCGTTCGTTCAACGACAAATGATGAGCTCGATTGTGGAAAAGCTTTGGATAAAATAAAACGAATTAATAATTGCCCAACTAGAGCAGATTTTGCGTCACGTTGAAAGACAAATCTATGGATACGTTCTAATTCCTTCGTTGTTATACAACGTGTTGCAGCTAACCATTGTTCTCTGGTTGGATTCCATTTTTCTGAATTGAAATAAAAACGAAACATTTTCTCCTATTTCCTTCCTTGTTTGTTCTCTTTTCGAATTTCGTTTTGATGATGATGTCCAATAGATGAATGGTGATTTGTCAATGAGATTTTCAATGCATTAATGCATTGCCAAAGATTTGCCCATTTCAACAAGGAAAAACTCATTGAATCGAAATCAGTTGTTAATTTCAATGATATTTTGTTAATTAAAACATGTTGTGGAAAATGTTTTTTCATTCATTATGACGCGCGCGTACAATCAAACCTATGAGTCAGACGTCGATTCGAGGGTTTTAAACTTCTTTCTTCATCTTCAAAAGTTAGTTAAAAGTTTCAACATACACACGTCGGACGTTTGTATTTTAATCTCTATTTTTTGTAAAAAAAAATGACAAATCTTCTAACTGAATCAACATCAAATATTGTTAATGAATTACTTGATGATATCAAAGAAAATATTATTCAAATAAATGACAATTGTAAATATTCATTTCAGTGCTTTGTTTAAACTTGAATCTTATTCTTTGTTTGTTTGTTTTCAGCCGAACAAATTCAATTGAATGCCGTTAAACCAACGAATATAACCAATCTTTTGGAAAAGAAATTATTAATTCATGATCAAGGATTAACAAATGAAACAACATCGACAGATACGACAACACCATTGATTTTAATGAATAAACAAATCGAATTAATACATCCACTTGAACATCAATGGTCATTTTGGTATTTGAAAAATCAACAAGGCAAAGATTGGCAAGAAAATCTCATGAAATTAGCGACATTCGGTTATGTCGAAGAATTTTGGGCGTAGGAGAACAAAAATTCATTTGCCGAACGAATTTCCTATTGTTTTTTGTTTTGTTTTGAATTTTAAGTCTTTTTAATCATCTTCGTGTTGCATCACGTTTACCACCGAGTTGTGATTATATGTTGTTTAAAAGTTCGATTTTGCCTTGTTGGGAAGATCCACAAAATTCCAGTGGTGGTCGATGGGTTCTCTATTTTTCTAAACCCGAACAGGTCTATCTCAATCTCGATGTTTGTTGGCTCGCATCTATGTTAGCGTTAATCGGTGGTCAATATGCTCAAGATACGAATTATGTCAATGGTGTCGTACTTTCAGCACGTAAAAGTTGCGATCGTATTGCACTTTGGACATCAGTTCATCATGATCAACAACTCATCTTTCGTATCGGGTAAATACACAGGCATTCATTGAATTATCTTTGACTATTTTTGTTTGCCTTTTTCAAAGCCGACGTTTGCGTGAATTAATTAATATTCCACGACAAATTCATATTTTATTCGAAGTAAAATCGAAAACATGTTTTTGTTTCGTGAATTTTTTTCTTCTTCTATAGCTTCATAATCAAGAAACAAGTACAACAACAACAACAACAACATCCAATACAATTAATAAAAAGAAAAGTACAGCAGGAAGCAACAAAGTCATCTATCAATTATAACCAACTGAAGACTCGACTTTTTTTTATTCTTAACACCTGAAACAAAACTAACAAAAAAAAACAAGAAAAAACCCATTCTGTTGTTATACTTGATTTCTTTCGGCGTGTTTCTGTCTCTCTCTCTCTCTCTTCCACTCTCATCCTTATTCTCTCTTTTCTTCATATTGTGTATATGGATACTCGTTTCCTTGTTGTCTTATCATATACTTTTAGAAATACACAAGAAAAATCTAACAACGTTTGAGAAAGAACGAAAAAGGAAATGATCTTTAATACACTTTTTGTATGATTATTGATATTAGTTTTGCAAATAAAAGATATGATCATGCATTGAAAATTTTATAAATCAGTTCTTGTTACTTTTTTTTTATTCACAAATACAAAAAAAAACACAGAACCATTTTCTCATTGTTAAACTAGTTTCGTCAGTTCGTCTGTTAGATCCGATTGAATTTTTGCCACTTTTCGTGATTCAATAGCGTGAGTTATCGAACATTTCATTTGACAATCTGAAATCGGAATTAATTTTTCACCAGCAGCTGAACGAGCAGCGATCACGCCGAGATTTTCTTCGGCTGTACTTAATAAATACGCATTGGCATCACCGAGCGAAATTATTCCTACGATAGAAAATAAAACCAAATATCAAACGGAGATTTAAGCCTACGTGCAAGTACAATATCATCTGGTCGAAACTTTGTACTACAAACAACTGAATCCTTGTTAAAACTTTCGATATTTTCTCGTGTAATTCGTCCATGACACGGCGTTTTCAATGGTTGATTGTTAATAGCAAATATCAAACAACGTACGAAACGCGATGTCACATTCGTTACTTTACAATAAGCTAACGAACCAACGGATGGCACAGCTAAGGAACGATCTTGACGAAGTACGGATATGACTGGTTTTTGATCGGAATTTGGTGTCGATTGATCAGTTTGTGTTAAATGAATTGTTCCAGCTATGCTTGCATAGATACAATTCTGTTTCTCGTACGTTCCCGGACCTGATGTTGCTCGATCGCATGGACATAAACGATCACCTGGAACACAATAGTATTCCGATGATGACATCTAAAATAACAATCCATTTGAAGAGTTTGCTTTCTTGAATTTACATTTTATTTAATAATCAAACAAGAAAAGAACACAAAGAATTTTATTCGTTTGTTTTAGGTTGATAACGTTGAATCCAGAGATTTCGTATTTGATTTTTCCATCGTGTTCGTTTGGTTTCAACATCTTCGAGTAAAATTGGACCGGCTAATGAAGTTGTCGAATATTTCGATGATTGTTTAAAACTATCCCATAATTCATTTTTCTGCTGATCTAAAATCTCAATAAATAGACTGTAAAAGTTTCTTCGTGTTTTTTGTTTGTTCTGAGTACCTTCTAAAGTTTTATCACCGAATATGACAGCATCATGCCGTCGATCATTAGCTTCGATTAATCTCGATGTTTTCTCGACTGTATTACCGAATTGTTGCCGTTGAGCAGCTAGATTTCCGTAATCATCATCGTCAACTATTTGATTGATTCGATCTTGTCGATCATTTTCATAGAGATTGAAACGAAAATTTCTTTTCGAATTAAATGATTTGTCTCCTCGACGATGTTTCGAAGACATTACTTTGAAATTTCTAATTCAATTCTTCTGATGAATATGAAATTATTGAGAAATATTATCAACCAGTCAAACAAAACGATGAAAACATTCAAAAGATGACGCTCATTGTGTCGCTGTTAGTAATGAAAGTTATTGATTGGAAAGTTATAAAAATATGCAGAATACAACTTGATAAATAATATTTTTCATTGCATTTGAAAAATCTAGTTACATTTCTTGTTTAGATTGAAAAATCATGGGTGCCAATGGAACTAAGGAACCGCCGAGAAATATTTCATTCGAAAATCAACTTCTTATGACTGAAGCTGCTTTACAGCAACTTCAATCATCTGTTGGTAAAACCGTTCCTCAAGCTGTCAGTTCTCGAACGCCCGGCATCGATTCATCGACAAAAACATCGAATTCACCATTGCCAACGATCGATACGAATGGTACAGTTGAAACATGGCGTGCACTGGCTTCATCAGTCAATGACATTGAATTGCAACGTTTAAGAGACGAATACAAACAAAAATTGGTCGAACAAGAACGATTCAATCGAGAGAAATTATTGTTAACCAAAGAAAATCTGGCGAATGAAGTCGAAAAAGTCGAAAAGAAATTCTCGAAATTTATTTATTCGCCTATATGCGAAATCGAACGAGCTGATATTGAAAAATGTTATTTAGCTAATCCGAAACAAGTTTTAACTTGTTCGATACTTGCCGAAAAGTTCATGAAATGTGTTCAACAACATCGTGAACAATCATTACAATCTTCTCAAGTTCAATCACCGTCAACTAATGCAGCTTAACCAGACTTCCAAACAACAAAACAAAAACGCACATTAAAATGGACTATTTTCCTAACGTAGTCACTAGACATATATATATTTTTTTCTCTCTTTGAATCCTTTCTTTTCGTTTGTTGTATGTCTATTGCACTAGTAAAATTGATTTGATCCCTTATTCCTGCTGAATATGTTGACATCCTATTCTCATTGAGATTTTTTAGATTGATGATTGATTATGTTGCCGAATATATCAATTCATCAATTGATGAACTCAAATCCTAAACAATGGTTGACATGTGCAGATCGAACTGAACAAAATGAAATCATCTGCGGAACAGATCAAGGAATGATCTATCAAACACAAACATCGACAAATTATAAACAATTACTTGGTTAATTTATTTTAAACAAGTTCTTTGTTCTCTTTCAACGAAAAAAACTCAATTCTAGGTCATAGAAAACTTATTTCTGATCTATGTTATTACGATCCCACTGGTTCATACATTCTTTCCTGTTCGGCAGATACTGATATTCGTCTATGGTCATCGACAAAGTCCAATTGTCTGACGATCTATCGTTCGCATTTGTCACCTATCTGGTGTCTAGCTGCTCATTCGAAAACCGATCGTTTTGCATCGGGCTCACTCGATCAAACAGTTCGCCTATGGACACCCGAACGACTCGATATTCTTCGAACATTATCCTCTCATACTGATGAAATCAATACGATTGATTTTCATCCGAAGGGTAAATATTTAGCATCAGGTTCAAATGATGGTCTCATTATTCTTTGGGCACTTGAACAAGCTCAACCAGGTCGAATATTTAAAACCAACAGTCCTGTCGATCGATTGAAATTTACATCCGATGGGAATTCATTGATTTCAATTAATCATAATCTTGAAAACAAATTAGATAGTATCAGTATTTGGGATCTACGAAATGTAACCGAACGAAAACTAATCGAAAATATTCCTAGTGATCGTCGATTATTAAAAATCTGTCAAATAGGTGATGGAAATGATTTTTTTACGGGTTTCAGTCAGACAATTCTAGGATTTAATATTCAAACAAGTCAAACTATTCGAACTGATTTTTCTCATTTGAATTTTTCACGTTTAATACATTTATCATCGAATGAATCAACAAATTTAATTGCAATAGTTGAATAGATGAAGAGATCGATTGAAATTTCTTTTTTTTTCTAGATGACGACACTTCGACAACGTCGGAAACAGATTCTATCAGTTGATACTGTTCGAGATTTTGATGCATTTGTTAAAGTTGAAAACGATTACACAGAACCAACAACAACAGGCGGCACACGTAAATAATCATACGTAAAAACAATAACTAAATTTCTATTTTAGTTTCACTGATAACTATTCTTATTGTTGTTGTCCTCAGTTTGATTCATATAATGACATTTCAAACGAATACATTGAAATATGATTACGATGTCGATTGGGATCATGATAGTAAATTAAAAATCAATGTCGATATGACGATTGCAATGAATTGTCATTGTTAGTTTTTCTTAAAAAAATCGAAGACGAAATATCAATCATTTGTTTTTAGTAATCGGTTCTGATGTTTTGGATATAACAAATACCAATCCGATGGAAAGGTTTGTTGCTATTGTCCATTTCGATGTATTCAATGTAAATTGAAATCTTCTAGTGGCAAACTAGATGAAGAAGAAACATGGTTCGAATTAACACCTCAACAAAAACTTGTATTCAATCGTCTGCAAGCAGGCTACAGAGTAATTCGCGAACAATATCATGCTTTACATGATTTAATTTGGTTAAGTGGACATACAATCGAAGAATTACCTAAACGGTAGAAGCATAAACAGAGAAGAATTTGTTTGAATTCAGTTTGTTGATTGATTGATAGGGAAATTCAACTCGAACAGAAGCCAGACGCATGTCGATTGCATGGAACATTAGAAGTGAATAAATTAGCTGGAAATTTTCATATTATTCTTGGCAAGTAAGTGAAGAGAAAACAGTTTTAAAATCAAACGAAATCATTTCCGCAGACCTATTGAAGGAGATTTCGACTATGAAAGTCACGGTCACCTCGTTGATCTTCATCAATTATCACATATGAAAAGCATGTGTTGTTTTGCTTTTTGTTAGAATGGGGAAGGGGAGGGTGATAGATTTCGATATTAGTTCTTTTTTTATTATCTTAGATCATTTTCATTATTCGGTCAACATGCTCATATAAGTCCCATGGGAGCACAGAATGCTGGTTGGTGAAAGGAGATATGATTTGAGGATTTTCGTGAATTCATTGAGTTTGTTTTTAGCTTTGAATTTTTCTCATCGAATCGATCATTTCTCATTCGGAATGCCGACACCAGGTCTTATTCAACCCTTAAATGGTGATTTGAAACTTGCTAATTCAAGTAAATCAAATCCAAATATGCGTTAATTGATTTTGACATGAAATCAACTGTTTTAAATTCAGGTTCACAAGTTTTTCAATATTTTCTTGAAGTCGTTCCAACTGTTGTTCAAACACGTTATGCTAATGTTGAAACATATCAATATGCTGTTACAGAAAAAGTGTGTCGAATTGAAAAGAAGAAAAATAGTTTTCGAATTTGTTCATCATAGAGTCGAGCCATTGATCATGGGAGTGGTAGTCATGGTATACCGGGAATCTTCATTCGATATGAAATTAGTCCGTTGAAGATTGCTGTCAAAGAGATTCGTCGATCTTATTTCATGTTATTAATCGAAATTGCGGGTATTTGTGGAGGAGTCTATGCAACTTCCGGTAAATTGATTTCTATAGAATTATTTTCAATAGTCATCGTGAATGTTTAGGAATGATTCATAGTCTTCTGACTGTTATCTATGAAGCTGCATTTAAACAATGTACGAAACCGACTATCACACGTTCTGATTCGAACACAAATCCTTCGACAGTTGCAATTGGTATTACG
>ERZ781398.982-NODE-982-length-28521-cov-4.283180_pt1 | contig 28521 bp, 24 predicted proteins | sample MGYA00433077_ERZ781398 | MGnify/ENA primary metagenome ERZ781398 (study PRJEB29847, sample SAMN06458254) | wastewater metagenome | isolation source: Wastewater bioreactor | place: South Africa: Cape Town | study: EMG produced TPA metagenomics assembly of the... | reverse complement strand
TCTGAATTTAGTTCCCAATTGCGAAACATTCAAAGCAACATTACGTGCAATTAAGCTCTGGGCAAAGAAATGCGGGCTCTACAGTAATGCATTGGGCTTTTTCGGTGGCGTGACTTGGGCGATGTTGGTCGCACGTATTTGTCAATTGTATCCGAATGCTGCTGCTGCAACGTTGGTTCACAAGTTTTTCTATGTTTATTCACATTGGGATTGGCCAACGCCGGTCTTACTCAAGCCGGTCAACGATGCTGCTTATGGTTTTCCCGTTTGGGATCCGGTTGCCAATGCGTTCGATCGACATCATTTAATGCCGATTATCACTCCGGCGTATCCACAACAGAATTCCACGCATAATGTCACACAATCAACGCAAAAAATCATCGTTCAAGAAATCAAACGAGCGTTGGAAACGGTGAATAACATTATGGCATCGAAAGCCGAATGGAAACAATTATTCGTCGGCATTCCGTTCTTTCAACGATACAAACATTATATCATTTTGCTTTTATCAGCACCCGATCAAAATCAATATCTCGAATGGAGCGGTTTAGTCGAAGCAAAAATCCGTTTTCTTATCGGAAATTTAGAACGAAATTTATATATCGACACAGCACATGTCAATTTAGATAAATACACGCCTGATGAAAGTGTTTTCGAAACCGAGACGAAAAAACCTTCGGAAACCAACGGAAATCATAGTCCGGCATCGACGAATAATGCCGATCAACCACAGTCAACAACATCTCCGTCCAATGCGTTCAGTGGAATGTGGGTCGTCGGGTTACAATTTAAGAATGTGAATAAAGTTCAATTGGATTTAACCGAAGAAATTCGATCGTTTCTCAATGTTGTCTATCGAACGTCGACGAACAGCGGGATGAATCGCGAGAATATTAATCTCGATGCCAGGTAAAATTGAAATTTGAGAATAGGTTTGAGTCGTTTTTTCGATTTTGAATGACATAGATATATTCGTCGTCGTGATTTGCATACTGTTTTACCTAAAAATGTACTCGCCACATTGAATCAAAGTCCTCGTTTGTCGAAAACGAATTCTGTCGATGATAAATCAGAACTGAACGCGTGTTCGCAAATGAAACGAACGAAATCGAATTCGGTCTCGTCCGAAACAGGCTTAACACTCGATTCCGATGTCGAACCGAAAGAAAAACGTCCACGACTCGAGAACATCACCGAAGCCAGTAATGAATCATCGCCTCAACCATCGGAAACAACTCCGAACACAGAAAATTAATCAATAATACATTACATATTTGTTGTTTGATGTATTCTCTTTTCGTTTTTTCTTCTTCTTCTATTTGTTTTTTTTTCCATTTTAAGGAACAAAAAAAAAATTCAACCAAAAAAAGTCTATTATCTAGATGATCCTTTGTTTTCCTTGATTGTGTCTTGCGTTTACTTGAAAGTGTTCGTTCATTGATTCATTCTTCTATCTCTCTGTGTTTGTTTTTTGTTTGGTTCAGCTGCTGTATATAAATGCGCTTGTAGCACCTAAAACAAAGTGAAAAAAATGAACCCCAAAAAAAGTATAAAATCTTTAAAGGAAAGATAAAAATAAAAACGAACGCACATTTAATATGAAAACTCTCTCTTCTTGTTTGTTCATTTTAGATTGTAGAACGAAAATATGTCGGTAGTTCTTGAGACAACACTCGGCGATATTGTCGTCGATTTGTATCACGAAGAACGACCTGTCGCATGCAAGAATTTTCTTTATCTATGCGAAATGAAATACTATAATTTCTGTTTATTTCATTCGGTTCAAACGAATTTTATTGCGCAAACAGGCGATCCCACGGGAACAGGCCGAGGTGGCGAGTCCGTCTATAGACAATTGTACGGTGAACAAGCGAAATATTTCGATATGGAAAAGAAACCATTGATTAAACATCGAAAACGTGGAACTCTTTCGATGGTTAACAATGGCAATGACCAGCATGGTTCGCAATTCTTTTTCACTTTATCATCAAATCTCGATTCATTGGACGGAATTCACACGATTTTCGGTGAAATCGTCGATGGTTGGGATGTTTTAGATAAGATTAATATAGCTGTTGTCGATAAAGACTATCGACCTTATCATGACATACGAATTATTCATACGGTTATTATTTCGAATCCATTTGAAACGCCTTCATCGTTGGATGTACCAGCGCGTTCACCATCGCCGACAATTGAACGTATTCAATCGTCGATGATTGGATTCGATGAACTGTTCGATGAAGATCGTATTCAAGGGAAGACTGACGAAGAAATTAAAGATTATATCGAAGAAAAAGAAGCACAAGCACGAGCACAAATTCTCGAACTTATCGGAGATTTGCCTGAAGTATGTTGTGTTGTTCGAAATTTCGAATTGATAATCAAGTTTAAATTTTAGGCTGACATGAAACCGCCAGAGAACGTTCTCTTCGTCTGTAAATTAAATCCAGTAACTAATGACGAAGATTTAGAAACAATCTTCAGTCGTTTCGGTGAAATTCTCAGCTGTGAAATCGTGCGAGATAAGAAGACCGGTGATTCGTTGTGTTATGCATTTATCGAATTCGAAAATGAAGAAGATGCTGAAAAGGCGTTTTTCAAAATGGACAATGTTCTTATTGATGATCGACGTATTCATGTCGATTTTAGTCAAAGTGTAGCCAAAGCGAAATGGGAATATGATAAGAAACAACGACGATTGAAAGCCATGAAAGCTAAAGAAGAACAACAACCTCGAAAGGCGACTCATGCGGTCTCGTCATCGTCGAGCTCAAGAGATTATAAATCTGACCACAAATATCATCGAGAGAAAAATTACGATCGTGATCGACATCGAGACTATGCTCGTGAGAAAGATCGTCATCATCGAGACCGAGATTATGCTCGTGAAAAAGATCATCATCATCGAGACCGAGACCGTGATCGTCATTATCGTGACCGAGATCGTCGTCATCGAGATCGATCGAGATCTTGACACTGTTCAATTCATTTTCTTTTTGTACTTAATTCTAGTCAGATAAAAAAAACCAATAAAATAAAATGTTTTTTTTTCAATAAACAAGCTCAATCCATCTATCGACATGAGTATGCATAAACTACTGTTCTTCGAATTTTGATTGGATGATATGTAACCAAATAAACGTCTGACAGCGACAAATTTCGTACTTCGTACTTCTAGTTTATTCCCGCTACGCCACGCATTCACGAACAAAAACATTCATCATCTCTCATTCACTCATCTAGCATAGTCTATTTACCAAACTAAATCACTCGTTCTTCGAATATCATGCAATCGTACATGTACTTCATCTGTTTTCTTGCTGTTCTATTCGCAACAATCGTTGAATCAAAAAAAGACGATCAGTATTGTGAAGGTAGATCATCGATTTCTGCTTTTGTCTTTTTCGTTGAACTAAAATTTTTATTTTTCAACAGTTTGCATAAAAACGATCGGCAAATTTGCTGATTCATTGACCGATGCCGATAAAGCTAAACCAGAAAATGTCGAAAAAGCATTTAAAAAATTCTGCAGTCAAGTCAAAGTCGATACTAAAGAACATCGATTGGTAAAATAAGATTTATTTTTCACAATAAGAAACAAAAAATCCATTGTTGCATTTAGTGTTATTATATCGGTGCATTAGAAACATCGGCTACCTATGCAATTGGTGATCTATCTAAACCACTTTCATGGGGTATTCCAATTGAAAAAATCTGTGGAGAACGACTTGCCAAAACAAATCCACAAATCTGTGATCTTAAATATGGTAAAATCAATCGAATCGGTCGTAGTATTCATGTTGTTTTTTGTCTCTTGTAGAAAAACAAATCGATGTCAATGCGGTTGATTTAGCTAAATTGAAAGTAAAAGATTTGAAAAAAATCTTAAGTGATTGGGGTGAAACAGCTGATTTCATTGAAAAATCCGAATTTATCAAACGAATCAACGAAGTTAAAGATAAATATGTCAAACCGACTGGAGATTCAGCTAAAAAAGACTTGTGATGATTTTTCACGACAAATTTAGTCAATATCATTTCGTCTTCTATCTTGTTCTTCTTCTTCTGTTTTTCCTTTGTGTTCATATGGGCGAAAATGTGAATTATGTTTTTCGTTTTTATTTATTTTCTATTTCCGCTGTCCAACATGTGAACATCTAATAACGTCTGGTTTTTCATTTTATTGTTATTTGTTTGAAATATCTGGTTTTTCAACATAGAAATAGTCGAGAAAGAAAGAAACAAACATACTCAAATTACGATCTCTTCACATTTTTTTCGTGTCTTTTTGTCTTTATGTACGTATATCTCATCAAACTTGGATGCATCTTGTTTTATTTATTTAAGCACAAAAAAAATGAAATCTGAACCTAAACATTAAATAGTTTTAATTCGATTATTACAGATTGATTTGTATTGTCTTTTTTTGTCGAAAAATGTATCGAACATCATCATCCTTAGGATTGTTATCCAGACGAATTCGAATAAATTTCAAAGCATTTGCATCGACAGACGCCAATTTCGATCTACCGAACCCGTGTATTGCAATTGCGCCTGATGCGAATCATATTGTTTGTTATCATCCTGAAAAACCGCATCCATATGAATATACAAAACCAATCGATCGAACTGATCCAGCACTTGCACAAGTTCGATGATTGAAATATTTGGTTTTTAGAAAATCGTTTGTATTGTAGAGTGATAGCGTGTTTAATACTCAAGTTCAACGTGATTTCGAGAATCGATATTATAAAAAACAAGTGACGAAAAAAGATTTTCGATTAGAAACCGAACAATTAGCACAAATGTTCAATGAACATCCAGCTCTATTTAAAAAAACGTAAGTTGTTTGATAAGATTGTTACACTTTCTTCTTCTTCTTTTTTTGTCATTTAGACCAAAACTCGACAAGAGACGTCGTACACCGCAATTTGCTCCACCAAAACCCGATCGATCTGGAATCTGATCAAAGCTATTTTTCTAACTTTTTTGTTTGTTAGTCAAATATAAAACTAGATATAGTAATTAAAAGCAAAAGATCTCGTTTTTCAAGGCATCGACGCCTGTTCATCTGTTTGAAAGAAGTAGCTGCCATTTGGCAGTTTCAATGAATACCGAATGTAAAAACAGTAGGTGGTCCATTCAATGAGAGAATCTTGGGCTCTTGTGTGCCTCAAGCATTGCGTTAGACAGATGAACAAGTGAAAAAAACACACGAGAAAAGAATGCTCATGGCAATCGCTCAATTAATGCAACTTGTTCTCGTCGGCATTGTCATCTGAGAATCGATGGTCAGTCGGTAGCACCCTAACGAGAGCGAAATCTGCTCGAATAATTCAAACCATTGACAATATCTTACACTTGTTTCAAACAAAAAGAAGAAAAAAAATGTTCATTCTTTATCATCGTTTTTTTTTCTTCCTTTCTTTCTCTTTGAAAAAGATGCGAAGATGGTCGGTTCCTCTTCTCCTTTATTAACATCAAACTGTTTCCACCAATAACAAGAGATCTTATTTATTCATCAATATTTCTATTGGAGAATAAAAAGAAAACTAAATGAGGAAAAAAAACGACGACACGAACATCTATCTATGTGCACATAGAGAACAAGAGAAAAAAAAGAAATACGATGATTCTCAAGAGTCTTCTGAGTTATGGCGTTCATGAGTATGAATGAATGAGTGAGTGGAAACAACATTAGCTTAATGGAAGTAAATTTCATTCGTTAGTTGAAACTTGTTCGAGTTCTTTTCTTTCTTAATGAAGTTGTCGTCTTCGTTTCGTATTTGACTTCTCGGACGTGTTGTATTTTCTGTTTTCTCTTTACATTTGCGTTTATTTTCTCTTCTCTTACGCGGTTTTTTTTCTCTTTCGAAGCAATACGATTAGAACAAGTGTTGATTGATCGTCTAACAAAATTAGTCACCTCAAATTAAGAGTCTTTTTAACTCAAACTACTTAATAATATTGTGATATAATTTTGAAAGAAAAAAAAACACACAACGAGAGACAGAGAGGAAGAGAACGCGAGCAAATTATATTTTAACCACTTATTCACTTTTCTTCTTATACTAAGATAATAATCATTATCAATGAATAACGAATAATTGAATTTTAACCAATTTATATATATAAATATACAAGCAAAATGTCAAGTTTAACCAATAATACTACAAATCGAATATCGTCTTCGTCAATTACGACAAGTAATACCACTTATTCACAATCATCGACATCATTTAATAATAATAATAATAATAATAATACAACAAATGATTGTGATGGATCAGTACCATCATCATCGTCACGATCGACAACACCAGCAAATAATACACTGATATTAACAGGTAAATCATTGATTAATAAATTAGTTTTGTTGGATAATAATAGAAAAGTAATTCTAGATAATACAGATTATGATTCAAAAGGTAATAATTCGCTACCATTTAAATTACCATCGAATTCGACCGATGATCATTACGCCAATTTTTATGCATTAAATCGAAGTTTAACTCAGCCAATTCCTCCACCATCATCGACTTCACCATTTAATCTTATTAGTCCATCAGCTGCTAATAATTTACAATTTGTTACCAATCCTACAGGTCATTCCGATGTTGGTGCATTCAAAAAAATCAAACATGAATCACTTCTCTTGAATACTCATGCCTATCCTCAATTTCAAGCCTACAATCCTCATTATCCTCATATATCTCCGTCAACACTTGGCTTTCCAACGGCATCAAATTCGAATACCAACGGTTTAAATCCCAATCTCTCTCCAGCACATTCAACGAATTCAAGTCAATCATCACATCGTTCATTATCAAATCCCACAAGTCAATGTGCAACACCCGCACGACGTCGACATCGAACAACATTCACACAGGAACAACTAGCTGAACTTGAATTAGCATTTGGCAAAAGTCATTATCCAGATATTTATTGTCGCGAAGAATTAGCACGTATTACGAAATTAAATGAAGCACGTATTCAGGTTAGACATAGGCAACAACGAAAACTACATCTACATCGAATATATAGATGTTGTCATAGATGTCTTTATGATTGACAAGCACAAGAGGAAATGTCGAGTGAAGCATTGAGAGTATAGAGACACATCGAAAAAGAAGAAAGATGATGACGCGAGTGAACCGACTGTGCGCGCATACACATAGTCTCATAATTGAATCAAGCGTTCAAACTCCGTCGTCGCGTAAGAATAGATTTCTAATGAGTATGTGCAGTCGACCGACAAGAAACTTCATCAATACACAAGAGGAAAAAGACAAGTCCTGTCGTGCTCGTGTTCTATCGATTAGCTCGTGCATTGACAATTCAATGCGCGCTTATTATTTGTTGTCAAAGAGTTTAATTAGAAAATACAACATGATTTTATTCATGTCGTCTAGGTTTGGTTTCAAAATCGACGAGCTAAATATCGAAAACAAGAAAAACAATTACAAAAAGCACTATCACCTGTTCTTTCACCATGCAATGCCATGATGAGAAATGTCTATCAAACATCAGCAGCCGGAAGACCTTATCAATACGGCACGCCAGGTCTTTCACCTTCAACGACAACAACAACAACAACAACAACTGCAAATAATGTCGGTTCGAATCAAATTCGTTACCCTTCGAGCGCGGTACCGTATCCACAATTTTCGCCATTAGCCGCGGCTGGTATTCGACAGGTTCGAAACTCAATCTTTAATCGAAACTAAACGTCTTTGTTTTTCTTTCTTTCTAGGACAGCTCATTGCCATTTCAAGATAGCGATTGGTATAACAAAAGTCTATCATCGTTTCGAGTCGATCATACATCCATGCTTCATTATCCAGCATAAACTGCGCGCGTGTGTGTGTGTGTCTTACCTTTTTGACAGTGAAGATATTCCCTTTGCGTATATGTATGTGCCATTTTGTTCGATGAAATAAATAAAGAAAGAAAAACTAGCTACTACATAAAGGAAAAAAAGAGAAATTTTTCATTTTTTTTCTTCTCTCTCTTTTGCATCTGACTTAGTTAATTTCATTGTTATAATAACAACTAATTCAATATTAACTCTTACATGAAATAACTACCAGACATTCGCGTCTGTATCGATAGACTTTCAAAGAGTATAAAGGTTGACTTTATCTGCAAAAATACGACAAATACTAGTTGAAATACATTGTTGATGTTCTTTGATATTTTATTTGAATGAATTTTAACAAGAAACGACAAAAAAATGTCGTTTTTTTTTTCTTTCGACTTTTTTCACACATAGTAATGTCTTCAATAAGAGTAATCAAATTCTGTATTAGTACAAAAATCTAATTTTGATCCACTTCATTCTTCTTATAGAAAGAGAAAAGAGAAGAAAAACTACAGAATATATATATAGAGCGAGAGAGCGATGGAGAGATGAAAAAAGCAGAAACTAACATTAGTTCGATATGAACATAACCAATGTTGCAGTTACCATCAATTTAATTGACAAAAATCGAAGTAGAAGACTTTTATTATTTTGATTTTTCATGATTTTCGTATTTCTTTTCTTTTTGTGCACATCTGAGGCGTAGTTGTCTGTTTTATGTCATTGAAATAAACTAACAATTGATAGCTGATTGCAATTCGAAATTCTTGTTATTTGTTTATTCTCTTTCATTGAAGCATGTGGAAGGAAAATATTCATGCATGAAATATCGTTGCTGATTGGTTGTTGATCATCTTGTTGAACGAAGCACATCCGCTATACAACCATTCATCTTTTTCATTTTCTTTTTTTTTTCTTCTCCTCCTCTCTTCTCTCTTCGCTTCTCTACTCTGCTTTACGACTCGACGAATACTTGAGCTGTCCGACTGACATATAAAAAAGAAGGAGAAGAAAAAAAAGAAGAAGACAATCTTGTTGAAAGATTATTAGAGCACAGTAATCCAATTCTCTCTCGAAATTTATATGTACGATACATAATCAAGACGCAATGTTAGAAAATAATAACTATACAATTACTTCGCGTAAATATCCTTTGTGTTTTCAATAGATTAGTAAAAAAAAAACAACAATTTTTTTTTCTCTTCTTTTCTAGTAAACACAGGAGCATTTAAACGTACGAAACAGAATGATGGACTTGGTATTAATAATCCGTTTGTTTCACCACCGTCGAGTGCAGGTTCAGCAACGACGAGTACAGCAACAGCATTGCTAAATCATCATCAACTACTTCCATCGCATGAGCAACAACAAAATCAACAACGTAATCATACGTCGGCTCGTCGTCGACATCGAACTACATTTACGCAAGAACAATTAATTGAATTAGAAGCTTCATTCGCAAAAAGTCACTATCCTGATATCTATTCACGTGAAGACTTAGCACGAACAACAAAATTAAACGAAGCACGTATACAGGTAGAAATAGATTTATCGACAATAAATACGAAACGAATACGGAATTTATTTTTTCTTTCTGTTGACTTCGATGTTCTATTTAGTATTTCCCTTGAGGCAAAGATGAAAATTGTATTCGTGCATATTCCGATTCCATTTACACCGATTTTCCACTCAAATCACAAGCCGTCTGTTAGGATAACATGCTTCATTTGACGGTCCTATTTGTTCAGATTGGATGTCGTTTATTCACACATCTGATACTCGTTTTATCTTCGTCTCTTGTCCTCTTTTTTTGCACATTCTTTCACTTTTTGTCTCTCTCTCTCTCGATGTAATTTGAGTGAGGACGTGTCGCTTTGAACAACTGTTCATTGAAAAAAAAACGAGAGACGATGAGAAACATTGAGGAGAAAGAAAATGAAAAGAAAAGAAATCAGCATCATAGCGGCAACAAATTAAACAAAATTTGGACATATGGCCCACTTCTTTCGACCAGAAACATCGAAGGTGTCATTTCCATTCGTTTGCTTCTAACTTGTCTGCACATGGCATGGTTAGTCCGGTTTCTGCACGGTCTAATGAACAACAAATTGAATAAAAAAACAAAATTCAGAACAAAAAATGTCAATTGTGCGTTTCGTCTTTAGGTATGGTTTCAAAATCGTCGAGCCAAAGCTCGTAAGCATTCGCATAATTCATCATCGTCGGTGGTACGTCATTGTCAGCATCCGTTCGATTTTCGTCGAAAGGTTTTTTAGCTAATCCAACATCGTCATCGTCGTTTCATCAGATGTTTAATACACGAGGAAATGCGTCGACATCGTCGCCAAGTAGTCTGATGATGTCTGCAGATCCGGCCGCAAGTGCAGCCGCAGCAGCAGCTGTCTTCTATTCACCATTTCCACCCGCACCACCATCATCATCAGCATGTGATTTTAATGTTCGTTCGGCAATTGTAAGTCGACAACGGAAAACATTGCAATTGATTTGTTTTTTCTTCTTCTTCTTCGTCTTAGGATAATTCAATGTCATTTCATTCACCGTATCAAACACAACATCAACAGATTGATGATGAATATACAAGAAATATGCGTATGCAAAGTTTATCATCGAGTCTGATCAATCATCAAAATCCATACAATCATGGATGATAATAAAACAAAAACGAGAGAGACGAGCGTCTTTTTTTTTCTGTTCACTATATATATATATATACGTGTGTGTTTGGATGTATTTAATTTATCTTTAATTATACATATGTATGTAAAAACTATTTTTAAATGTTGAATCTCGTTCTTATTGATAAACGTCATGGAAAAGAAAAACAAACAAAAATGTATATCAATAATTAATTCTTTAGAAATAAACTTTGAGTTCAGCTAAGCCCATGACTGAATCACATCCTTGATACCAAACTAAGAACGTATCAGTTGCTATTTGCTTCCATCCTTCGATAAAAACAACCAACGGTGTAAGACCACGACTAGCCCATACACCTGAATTACTATCACATCGTTCCCAATCGAGTTCAGGCGAAAGAATCGGATCTTCACATCGAGCCAGTATCTCCGTTGGATTTTGACCATTTAATATAGTCCAACCTAGATTATATTGAATATTCCAGCCAGGTTTTGGATTTGTAATATTCGTAACTCGTCCTGAATTGTAGAGAAACAAATAATTATTATCACTTAATTTCAAAGGATTGGGTCCGGCTTCGACAAGTGCCGAATCGAAATGATCGTGTCGAGTCGTAATAAAAAAACCGGGTGCACGATCGAAATGAATAAGATCTTTCGTGAGTGCCAGTGAAATATTCGAATCATCATAGAATAAATACCGATGCGTTTCATTATGTACTAATAAACTACCACTTTTACTCCAGAATACATCGGGAAATATGGGACCATAATAATTCCAATTGCCTTTCGTAAAACAATTGTCATGACATGTCGCTAAAGCTAATTGAGCACGCCATTTATGATCTGATGTTTCACTCAAAGCTGTATATAAACTAAAACAATACGACAGTGTTCGATAGTGAATGACGAAGAAAATCTTTCTCTTTTTTTTACAGATAATAGGTATTATTGTATAAGACAATCCGAGGATCTTCGACGCCAATTGATTGAAATTCTCGGTCATTATCAATTAAAATATCGTCCCGAGTTATGTACGTATAATTCAGATACGTTTTATCGAGACTTCGAGTAAGAGCAAGTTTACTTGGACCAACATCATAGATTGATTTTGAATCATTTCGTAAATTCTGAACACGTACTAAAAGTGCAACTGCATCGGAATCATTGATCGATGGCATAAAAGCACTATTATAATTATATAAAAATTCAGAATTATTGCTCCATGAAGATATCAATGGAACAGTTGAAAGACGTTTCATTTCGATTCGTGGTGGAACATAGGATAAACAACATGAATTCAAGTAAACGAAAACAATTGTAATCACACTGAATTTCAATGAAATCATTGTTATTTCGTTTGCTTTTTTTAAACACAAATGCGCAAATTCTCTTTGTAATAATCTATATAAATATGCAAGAGAAGAAACCTTTTATCAAACATGTAACCTGTCTCGTTATCAGTTGTTATCATCTTGAAAGTTCGAGCACTTCACGAAAGTTGATTAACCACAAAAATATTCGAGTCAATCATTGGTTTTGTTTTTAATGTTTGTTGATATTTAAATAATCAAAACGAAAACAACAACAACAACAACAGATCAACAAAATAGATGAGAGCAAGAAAAAAATTTAAAATACGAACAATAAGCATACGAAAAAAGAGAAAGATAAACGAATGTTTATTGTTGTTGTCGGTGGTCTAACTATCGGAATAAAATAGAAATTTCTATCGGTAGGAATGATCATTTTGATGGAATGACAAAAAAAGAAAAATACAGACAAGAAAAAAATCAAATTGATTCTCTATATTGCATGTCGATTAATGTGAATTTCCTTCGATAGCGCGTTTAAATTCTTCATAACTGATATAACCATCACGATCGAGATCTTCTTCTTTAAGTATGTCATCAACAAGACGTATTAATTCTTCATCAGCAAGTCGTTCAGGTTGTGTTGGCGGTTGACCAGGTACAGCATTTGCTTGAGTATTATTATTTTCTTCTTGATGTACATGATCAAAAGCAGCAACAACTTCTAAACCATCCAAACGATTATCATTATTGGTATCATGTAATTTAAAATAATAGAAATTCTGTTCTTCAGGTGTCATCTGTTCTTTTGGTTTATTAATTTGACCTTCAAGATCATGTCGAATATGACTTTGAAGAGAAAAAAAAACGAATGAATTTCTTTTTTATTGAAAATAGAATTCTTATACTCCATATCATGAACATATTCTTCCATTTTTCGAGTTACATGTTGTGGTTGTCCGCCATGAGAAGCGCCTGGTGGGCCATGACAGTGGATTTGACTGATCAAGGCAAAGAGAACAAAACAGACTGATCGCATTCTACACAAAACTCTCGATAAAAAGACGATTTATCAAATAACACGTGTCGTCAATTGTTTTTTTTACTTTACTTTACTTTACTACTTCACTTCATACGAAAGAACGGATCGAATCATTTGATTTGTTATTCCGTCGAGCCAATCGACAACGATCTATGTTCCTTCTCTTGTCGATGGAATGCATTAATATTTTGAAAAATATTTTCACATTTATTTTTCTTAATTTTGAATTAAAAATTTCCGAAATAAATTTACTTTTTTATTCAAACAATTGCTTGAACATATTCTTAGAGAAGGAAAAATGCGTTAGTAAATAATCGTACGATTGGTCAAATGAAAACTATAGATTATTATTCGAAAAAAAAAGATTCTATAAACAAAATCTTTAAGTTAACTATGTGCAATGGTTTAAGTCTTCATAACATCAGTTAAAATCATGTCTTCGTTAATTAATTCCATTAAAGTTCTTTTTTTCTATTCACTAACTCTAATCGCTGCCTTTTTCGGTCTGATTTTTCTGCAAACGCCTGCCATTCCATTGATATTCTTTAATCGACGTTTGTATTTTCGATGGTGTTCATCAGCAATGGGCTATTATCTCCTAATGACGACTGTAAATCGACTCGAACTCATTTTCACTCTATTGTTTTGTTTGATCTTTTGAATATTTTAGTGTCTTTTGGAAGATCTCCTGGGCATTGAAATCGTGGTCACTGGCGATGATCTAACGAAAGATCAAAAACGTTCGTTAATTATTTTAAATCATCGAACACGACTCGATTGGATGTTTATTTGGATGATGCACAGTCGATTCAGAATTTTAGAACAATTAAAAATTGTTCTCAAAGCTGATTTGAAACATATCCCTGGACCAGGTAACTCAGCATTTTCGTAAATGTTTGGCTTCTGAACTATTTGATTTGTTCAGGATGGGCAATGCAACACGCGGGATTTCTTTTTCTTGACCGTGTCTGGGAGAAAGATCAAGCAACAATCAAAAATCTAATTGGATATTATAAATCCTGTCAATCGGCCTTATCCGTACGTATGATTGAAAATTCATTCTATTCAATATTTTCAACGAAATCAACTGATATTTTCAATAGTTGATTTCGATTCATTGACATAGAAATAGTAAACGATATGTTTAATCTAGCAAAATCAATTGTTTTCGATAATTAATTTTGTTCAAGAAAACATAAACAAAATCTGCAAATGTCAGGGTCGATTCATCGATGTTTTCCCTCTCTCTTTCAGGTCTTGATCTTTCCCGAAGGAACAAATTTTTCCGACGAAACTAAACAAAAAAGTAATGACTACGCTGCCAAACAATCTCATTTTAATCAAGCCTATGATTATTGCCTTCATCCACGTTTAAACGGATTTACTTATCTATTCAATACAATGCGGTCAGGTTAGAAAATTCATCGAATTGAGCAAACTATTCGACTAACAATCGCTGTTTTTTTTCTTCTGTTAGATGGCATCCTCGATGCAATTGATGATGTGACTATTGGGTACGAAGGAAATCTTCCTGAAACTGAACTTGATCTTGTTAAAGGTCAAATACCGAAATCTGTACATTTTCATGTCAAACGATATGATGTCAATGATTTGCCGACGAATGAGAAAGAAATCGGCGAATGGCTTCAAACTCGTTGGAATGAAAAAGAAAAGAATTTAAAAAAGTAAACTCAAGCAAATCTGCATTTGGTTTTGCATCGATCTGTTTGATTTGAATAGATTTTACGAGCATGAACAATCAGCTTTCGATACTCAACGTTTGAATGACGAACAAATTGAATTGAATACACGTTTTCAACGTCGTTTTGTCTTTTTTCTTTGGTGTTTATTTATTCTCTTTTGGTCATATTGTATTTTGGCTTTCATCAAAATCAAATTCTACGTTGTTCTAGTTTGTGCATTTCATATCATAATGGATACATTTGCCAATGGTTTAATTGATTTTGTTTGTCAACTTGACGCAAACTTTCGACTGAATGAATCAAAACGAACAAAATTACCAATCAAACAAGATTAGTCTATTTTTCTTCACTGCGTTTTCTTGTTGTTTTTTTTTCTCTCTCTCTCTCTTTCATTCAATTTTCATATGTATAGAAAATAATTCAGCGCATAATGTCACTTAATATTAGTCTATAATCAACAATCACAATTGAATGTTTTACTTTCAGATAAAATCCGGGTTTTTCTCCAACAGCCAGGAAATCATGCAGATCTTTGTTCGTACTTTGGACGATCGAACATTAACACTCAATGTTCAACATGATGATACCAGCAACGATATTAAAGAAATCGTTGAACAACGTGAAGGTAAACAATGAAATTAAAAAGAAATCAAACTTCGAAAATTCGAAATGTTTTGTTTTCAGGTATCCCCGTTGATGAACAACGTTTGACATTAGGTGGCATTTCATTAGATGATGAATTAACACTTGATGAATGTCGTGTCGAAGATGAAAGTACACTCTATGTGTTACTCGATCTTGAAGGTGGTGGTAAAAAACGAAAGAAGAAAAATTACAGTACACCAAAGAAAAACAAACACAAACGAAAGAAAGTTAAATTGGCCGTACTTAAATATTACAAAGTAAATTCAAAAACAAAAACAACAATTCATCGAAGAATTTTCGTTGTTTCATTGACTTTTAGGTTGAAGATTCAGGCAAAATTCATCGTTTACGTCGTGAATGTCCATCAAAACAATGCGGTGCAGGCGTATTCATGGCTTCACATCATGATCGTAACTACTGTGGCAAATGTGCTGTTACCTATATGTTCAAAAAACGTGAAGAAGATGAATAAATCGATAGACAATGAGACATAATCGTTGTTTCTTTTGTTTTGCATGAAAACATCATAATTGTCTTTCGTTTTTTGTTTTCTGTAACATCATCATCATCATCATCTTCTCTTTTTTTTTGAAAAACAAAAAAAACAAAACGACATTAATTAATAAAAAGAAATTTTTAACAGGTGAAACTCCGATTTTCACCCGATAAACATCAACAACTCTTTTCTTTTTCCGATTCATCGAGATCTCATCATTCTTCTAGAATTCAATTCATGAAAGACAAAACAAAAAATCTCGAGAATCTCCTTTCATATGCCGGTTGTCTACTACAATTTGAAATTAATGAGAATGGTTTTATTAAATTGAATATCTATGAATACGATTCTAATCTCGAACAATTTGTAAATATCAACGATAGACCGATGATTTTAACGATGACAACTCAATCGAATCAATGTCGAATTGTTGGTTCGTGTTTTATCGAAAAAGGTCTCGGCGTTCTTTTGCATTTAATAACAACGAATAATTCAATTTTAATGTTTGTTCAAATACAATCGCGACCATGGTCATGTCAGATACTTTATACGCTCGCTATTCCATCGTTCGATTATGGTTCAATGAAATTCCTCGCTATGAATTCATTTATTAGTTTATTTCAAAATGTTGAACAACAATCGAACGGATTCTACGCAATTATTGACAATGAAATGAAAGGGCAAAAGAAAATTGAATTTATACAATGTTCGCTATTGACATATATTTATTGTTATTTAAAAGATAATTATTATTGGCTATTGGGTATTGATTTCAATTCGAATACAAATCGAAAATCGATTGAAGTAAATCGAAAACAAAGATTCTCGTTTGTTTAATGACAATTTAGGTTTATTATGGTTGTCCAACGAGTTCTTTAATATCGTTTAATACGAATCAATTCATTCCTCATTCATTTGTTGATAATATTCAAACGATTCATGTTGTCAATCATAAACTTCAATTAAAAACTCGTTCGATTCTTGGCGATGTTATTTTATCCACTAAAGACAATCGAATATTTTCATGTCACAATGGTTTAATATCTTGTGAAATTCAATTGAAATATATCATTCATTCAATTGAAACCTATTTCACAATTGATAACGAACAAATCATTCTCTGCGAAAATAAAGATACACAATCGATTGAACTCTTTCAATATGCAGATAAATCGACTTTAATACCGTATAGAAATGCACATGAAACTGCAGAATTCATTCTCATTGATGATTTTACACAGAGTGGTTGGAAACAGATTTTATTTTTAAAAGATAATATTCAATCTTTTCTTCTTACTGATTTTTGTCAAATACATGTTGGTCAATATGGATTCGATGATGAATATCATGTTTGTCTATCAATGAATTGATTGACATTTGTTTTTTTTAAACTTTTGTTTATTTTCTAGGCAATGGAACAGGATTTATCCAATGAAATGGACGAGAATGAAATGAAAACAAGTCTGATACTTGCACAAGATCTACTTCGAAAGAAAATCATTGTAATTAATCGATATTCTTCATGATTTTATGTTCGTGTTGTTGTTGTTAGAGTGCGGATTTTCTTGTCAATGAAAGTTATTTTCAATGTAAACAAATGGAAAATGGTATTCGAAAGATAAGCAGCGAAAATCATGTCGAAGATCTGAGTATTCAACATCCAACGGATAATCTTATGCAAAATTCGAATGTACTCATTCAATTATTGGATGTCAATTGGTTTGTCTATCAAACGAATCTATATCTGCATATTAAAATCCGAAATTTAACCGAGTAGAAAAACGAATATTTTTTTTCGTATTCGTTCATTTGTTTTTTCAGTACAACTTTAACTTCGATTCATCTGTTTGCTGTTGAGAAAATCTCGAATAAAACAAAAATTTTTCAATTAAAAACTGCTTCTTCAACAGCATTAAATGAACAGATCGTGTTCAATTTAAAACCACATTCAGCATCAATATTTGTTCTAACGACTACAATCGAATTTGATAACGATATGGATTTTGAATTGTATGCTTTGTTAAATCAACAAAATAAACTTTTTCGACTTGGTTCAATACAAATTACCATCGATGATCTGATGAATTCGAATAAGAAAAAAGTCTTACAACTCAATACTCTCGAAAATCATTCGAGTTCGTAGATTTGCCTTTCGATTATTCGACATGAATTCTTCTTTTAGGAAATAGTTTCACTTGTGAACAAGCATTTATCTATTTCAATAGCTTATTTTGTTTGAGTTTAAACATTGAATCGACATCAAAATATGATCTAATCGAACATTTTCATCAATTATTATCGACAATCGATTTCAAAAAAATCTCGAATGTCTACATTCGTTATAATCCAGGTGATATATTCGAACATGCTGTTGTTTATTTAGCAAATGAAGATGAATTCATTGTTGATGATTTAATTGTACATTTTTATGCGAAGTAAATTCATTTTTTGATCGTCTCTTACTTTTGAATTGATTTAGAAATTCCAATGAAACGATATCTTTAGTCAAATACATTTTATCTAAACTTGATTTTCAATCATTTTCTCTCATCAATTCGAATGATTCTCTATCCGACAAAGACAATGAACCGATATTCGCACGTATTCAAACAGAATTAACATCGTACATCGAGTTATTTAAACAAATTCCAACAGTTATGCGTAAATTAGCGCCGGGAATGAAATCCGAATCATATCGATTGTTCAAATCCGAGAATTTTCAATCATTTCAAAATGAAACTCATATAACCGATTTATTATTAGCATCATTACAGACAAACTGAGATTATAAAAAAGAGAAAGAGAAAAAAAAACAATAAAATTCATTCACGAAAAGATATCAGTTAGTTTTGAATGATATTCGATTGAGCCAGTTGGTTTTTATTTTGTTGAAAAGCTTTTGTGGGTTTTTTCATTGTTTCTGTGCAAGGAGGAACGATCGGATTTCGATGAACATAACGTCGGTTATCGATGATCATTGGCGTTAAATCGATATGTTTCTTTCGTTGCATGTTGACTCCTACTGCTGTTGAATAAGCTCGTTTGACTTTGGCCATTTGATTGCTAAATGTTGGACGGACTGTTGTCGATGGCGAAGCTTTTACAGACGATTGAGGTTTCGGAAGTTTTCCTGAGGTTTTCGGATTGATTAGACGTTCTAATTGAATGTCATCATCATGCGTTAAAGGTTCAATGGATTCTTCAATTATATTCATGTCGTTAATTGAGTCCAACGGAATTGATTCTTCACTCTCAAGAGTAAGTGGAAGAAAGGTAAATCCAGGAACATCAGCAGGAGTAGGAGTAGAAGCAGCTGCAGGAATAGGAGTAGAAACAGCTGCAGGAATAGGAGTAAAAATAGACGTGGGACCAGGGGATGGAGAAGGAAATGGGAAAGGAGACGGAGATGCTATATTAATAATTGAAGAATTATCAGGAAGAGGTTCGACAATTGAAAGACTAGCAGGTGTTTTATTGCCTGATAATGAATTCGATACAATTGAATCAATAACAGAATATTTTGAATTTGGAAGATTGGGATCAACACTTGTAGATCTTGCATCTATTGTATTCACCAACGGAAGAATAATATGTTCATTATTAGTAGCAATAGATTTTATGTCAATTGAAGTTTGACCAGTTATTGGCCGTTGTAATGTTCGACGAAAAGATGTTCGCGATACTGATTCTTTCGTTACGTATCGAATAGTTAATCGTTCAGTACATATTTGATTATCATCACGTAGTAATTGCTCAGCGTCATCATCTTCATTATAGATCAATTGATAATTTTTCAAACATTCAATCGGTAATATCGGTTCATCGTTTTGATATTTTTCAAAACATTCAAAAACAATATTTAATGTTTCTTCAAATAATGGTTTTGTTGTTGTATTTAGTTGACTATTTCCCCATCTATTATATACACATATAATATTTTACCTAGATATTATTTTTATAAGTAAACTAGTTATTACCCGACACCAGGATTGTCATTGACTTCTAATAACCATATTCGGAAATTCTCGTCAAGTAGAAAATCACAGCCGAATAAACCAAATTGTCCAGCACTGCGGGTTAATTTATCCTTACTTGCACGTATGACATGTCTAATTATCGTTTGCATACGTTCCTTTGAAAGAAAAACACAACAAAAAAGTTAACAATCTGTCTAAAAATAAAAATATTAAAAGTTATTTTTCATGTTAAAATTAGCCTTCTATTATGCGGAAATCTCAGTAGAAATTATCGAGAATTTTCGCAGAAGACCATGTCTATTGATGAATGCATGGCGTGGGCTGCACGATGAATAGGAAAATGATTTGTTCTTTTTGTGACATGAATAAATAAGCATATTATATTTCATGATAATTCAATGAAAAACAATTTGTTTTCATAGTGGAAAATAGGTACGTTTAAATTTATCGGTTAATCTTGTTAAAATCATATAAAACGAGACGCAATAGGCACGGGTTTTTCTTTGTAAACGAATAATTGTCGACAGATTTTTGTAGGTTACTTAATGTCATGCCTGCATAAGTATAATTAAAAATTCTTTTCTTTTAACATTAAAGTTTCCTTTTACATTCCGTAATGAATTAGATAATACAATGAAGAAGTTTCTACTCTCAAGATCTAACTCATTGTTTCTTTTAGGTCAATTTAATTTTTTGATTAATTATGAAAAAAGGATCTTGATTCTTTGCTAGTTGTTAGCTTTATTTTTAAAGTTCTTCGTCTTTTGAGATTAGATTTAGTTCCTAGAAGACAAGTTTCTCTTGTCACTTCCTTCGACTCTTCTTCATCTACTCTTCATATTTTTCTAAATACTCATACGTTTTAAATAGTTTTCACTGGGAAAAAAATGTTCTTGAACAAATGCATTTAAACGTAATGTATTCTTTTTCGTCAGCACTTTTTTTTGTCATTAATTTTTAAATATAAGTGTATTGCATTCCTTTTTTAGAACATTTTTTGCTTCTAATGCTATAAAAGGCGATACTTTTAATATGAGAAGATATATAAAAAATATTAATTTTTCTTCACGGAATATCCGAAGTAAGTTAAATTCTGTTTTTCTAGTCTATCGCAGATTAATTTGCTTAAGACTTACTTGCATCACTGTCATGACCCAATCTTGACACATTTTTGAATTAAAAGGGCGAATACACTGATTAAAATGATGACTAAAATAGTTTTGAAATCGCTATTTCGAAGGCTAAACGAAATTTCATGCGTAATACTTCAATTGATTCATTGTCATTCCAGTTGATTCTTGTGCAAACGGATATCGAGAATGATGTTCTTGTACCGACTAAATGCAGAGAATTGGAATGAAGATTTTAATTGAAATTTCAAGGAGCGAGTTTTAATTACTAAATTTGTCAAATGTGTTGCACGATCAAAATCCATTTCTCGGTAAATATTCAATGAGAGGCGCACAACTGACGCGTTATGATTATAGAAAACGAGTAACGGTTTTGTCCAAGCAACGAGCCAATGCACACGTATATCAAATTTTCGATTTTTAATTAATAGTGGTCGAGATATGTATCTAATTAGATGAAAACCAAAAGAACATTAGATATTTTCCTTTTCTCTTCTTCTTCGTTTTTTTACTCTTGCATTAGATATCCGGTAAATTTTGGTTCGTATTGAAGGCGACTTCCTGGTGCAAGTTTAAACTTAAATACAGCATTCAGATCACTGTTTCCTGAGAGAACATAGATTCCTTTGCCTGCATAACTGTAACGTGGTTTACATATCCAAGTTCGACTTTGCTCTAAGTACAAACAAAATATAGGCATATATACACTAAAGTCTTGCGTGAAAAATCTTTTAAAAGTATTCATGTCTTTTAATCTTGACGCATGAGACAATCTAGACACATATTAGTTTCAAATGGTTAGTTCACATGTCTACATAACGATAGTAAATTACGCTTCTGACTTGTTATTTGAAATAATTAGATATGATAGATAAAAGATGATTTTGTTTTCTTTAGAAATACGAAAGGATTTTTGTTCTCATTCATCGAGCTTTAACATCCGAGCAGTAAGTTAACTATAGTAATTTAGAAAAGCTTTCAATTTTGTGTAAGATTTCATGTTTTGACAAATACTATCAAGAAAACTCGTACTTTTTCATCCTCAACATGAATTAATTAAAAACAAAGAAGACTCTCACTGCAACTTACTTCGATAAGAACGTACAAAACTTGTCACTTCATTTTCATCATCAAGAACGAATGTCATAGGTAAAAATGTTTGTAAATGATTCTTATCCAGAGTACGTCGATGTTGTAAATAGTCTCTAATAGTATACCATAGATTAATCTTGTCTGAGAAAGTTAGCTGTCCTGGGATATTGTTTATTAGTTGTTTGCCTTCTTGAAATTGCGTCCAATCGACTTGATGTTCGAGACACCATTTTATTGTAAAATTCGTAACACTCTGATCTTTTGTTCGAGACCAACCTCGTTCTTCAAGTATTTCACTGATCCTATTTTTAAATAGAAAAAATATTATAATTAATATACGTATATAGATCTGCTTTCGATAGTCTTACACACGAGCTTTATCTGTTCCAGCAAAGAAAATTAAGTTTCCATTATTAAATTGAAATTTTCTTTTTAATCTTGTCTGCTGATGATTTTGCTTATTGGCATCGATTTCATCGTTGCTTAAACTGTTGCCCATGTGTAGTGATGTGTTTTCATTGAAGTATGTTAACATTTTTTCCGTTGTCATAGCAAACGAAATGTATTTATCAGCATATTTTGTTCGATTCTCTTGTTGGCATTTGCTTGTTTTAATTGAAACATTGAATTGTAGTGTTTACCATTGTTGTTTTTCTTTATGTCTAAGTGTATCAAATCTTATTTACAGTTTCGATTAAATGAGAACAGCACGTACGCGTTTTCAACTGTACTTTTGTCGAATAGAAGTCATTTCGATAAACAAACTCTTTTTTTCCTCCTTCTCCGCCTTTTTCGCTCGCGTTTCAATCAAAATAAATTTAAGAAGGCCGGGCAGAGACCGAGAGAAAGAGTAGAAATAGAGAACACAATACATTTGCTTGCTATTTCTTTCGTTACAATCATTATTTTCTTTGCTGTTTTTGCTTTCTGAGTGTCAATGTTGACATGCATATTCTGATTTTCTTTTTATTTATTTTGCAAGTTGTCGTAAACTCAAGAAAATAAACTAGTCATCAATTATAGGCAAACATGAGAAGAATAAAGAGAATGAAAAATCTATTAATGGGAATTAAGAAATATGTAATTGATTTATAGCAAAAGGGGAAAAAAACGTTTTTTTTTAAGCAGATTGATTATAGGAGAAAATAAACGAAAAAGAAAAGAAAAGAAAAGAGAATGTGATAAACTCGTGCTCAATAAGCTGATTAAATATCCGGTTTGGTTCTATTTTCAGTTGAGGAAAATGTTATGATAAAAAAAAACGCTTCGAGAGCGCAACCAGCAGATGCGTAGGAGGGATTGTTCGTTTATCCAACAGATAAAGGAGGCGGAGGCAAGTAAGTTCTTCTGTACTCAGTGAAACTTTGACACTAGGTTTCTATTTTATGAATTCAAATGACACAAAACATAATCTATTGATTGTCATTTAATAATCCATATAAGAAATAAGAAATGACAAGCTTGAAGCTATAAAATAAAATAAAAAACTATTCTGCGTAAATCAGGAATTATCTGTCATCGAAAGAAATCCTTGGAGTAAACGAAGATTGAAAGGCAAATCAGAACTTTCATTAATCATGAACTTAAGCGCAAAACGATTAAACAAGGTTTGACTTTTCAATTACTATTATTGCTTTATAAATACTAAAAAGTGTGTCTGTGGTTTGTCATGATGACGAGATAATTTTGAACTTTTCTTTCACTACACTGATTTAATTAATAGAAATAGTATAACATATATCTTATTGACATTTTTTGACAGATTTCTCATAGTATCTAATCATCTTTTTTGAGCGTGAGTGAGGATGTATAGAATGTCCTTTGCGTATTGTATTCATACAGATTCTTACATTGATGATATATTTATTGCTTATGTGTATGGGGATAAGAATAAGTCTTCTGACAGAAGAAATATATGATGACAATTTCGAGTTCAGACTTGTGCCAAGAGTGATACATGAATAATTCATATAAATAAACAGTTGCAAGCAAGCTTGTGAATCATTCTTTCATCTGTCATTTAGTTGACGTATTTTCCGAGAAATATTTAATTACACTTATAAATAGTTGTATTAGACCAAGTGTTCTTGTTCTTCTTAGTAGAACGTTTTAAATAAGATTAAATTTCAACCTATTTCATTGTCAAATGATCTTATTTTCATTGTAAGAAAAACATAGTGTTTGTTCAGTATGAAGTACTTCGTTTTTAATCATAAATATAGAAAACAATCAATAAGGAAATTGATGATGACTATTCTATCTATCAATCTGCAACCCACGAGAGGAAATCAAATAATCTAAGATCTATTCTAATAAATTTTTTTTCTTTGATAAAAACAAAAATATGATTGCCATTTTTAATTATAGGATTGTTCAATGCCAACAAACTCTTTGAAATTATTAGTTTCATAATCAGAGCAATGACTGTCTGCTAGCCGAATGAATAGATAAGTATAATGTAGATTCTAGTTTTGTTTTTTACCAGTTTGAAAAATGTAGTGTTTCATTTCAAGTCACAATAGCATTATATTTATTTTGACAATACAGCTACATTTAATTAATACTGTTTGATAAAATTACTTTTTTTTTAAACAGTAGGCGGTAGATTATACTGTAGCATTTTTTTGTATCGAATAATTATGTCACAAGACTGTCCTACATGTGAAAACAATGATATATAATGATTTATCATATTTGAGGACAAATACACAGTAATAAAACATATTTTGAAGTGAATTCTACATTAATGTTCTTTTGAACTGGGTCATTTTTATCACTTTATAAGTCACTAAAAAATATCTGTCTTCAGTTTTTGACAGTTCATCAAAGGTATTAGAATCATATGCAATATTACATAAATATCTTTTGTTGATATGATTTTATAGAATTTTTTTCTCAACTTAATTAGGCATATTCATTATTTGTATTTTCGGAAGAATCAGTTAGATATGTTGTGCGTACTTCCAGTTTTTTTGCCTTTTTCTTTATTATAGATAAATGCAAAAAATTGTCTGAGCGAACAATTTTTTTTATAACTGCATGGAGTCATTTAGTAGCTTTATATATTACACGTAAAGGTTCTTCTATAAAATAGCAAAAAGTGACAAAGTTCGGCGTGAAATTATCGCGTCGTGTTAAGAATTATTTAGTATCCATTCTGGCTCGTTATTTTCTTAGTAAAAAATTGCTCATTTTTTGTTACTATCGAACATTAAATTAATTCCCGTGAAACTGAGTTGATACCCAATGCATAAAATCTCTATAGGTTTATTCTAGGGAAAAGTTGACTCCTACTTTCCTTTCTTTTTTCGTTTGTTTATTAATCAGCAATATTGTTTTCCTCATACGTACAGAAATAAGAAAAAAAAAGTAAGATAAGAAAGGTTTTTCTAGAATATCCACTGAATAAATTTTACACTAAGGTAAACCTCGAGTCACAGTGTTTTAAGATAAGTGAATAGAAATGTTCGTGATAGTTCATAAAAAAGACAGAATGGCTTGAGGGAAAGCTTTTCTCTTCTATAAAATAATGAAATATAGATCATCACGCATCATCAGTCATTGATGAGTGCGTCATAGAAACGGAATATTGTTGTTTTCTCTTCATCATTCGCTAGATGACAGTTGTCTGTCTTATTTCCATAGTCAACATTTTTAAAATTGTAGTAACATAAAAAAATTTTTTACATATCATACATGGTAAACCGTTTAATAATAGGACCTTGGTTTGTATATAATTAGCTATTTGTTTTTGTCATAATAAAAATATATTTTGATAACGATACTTTTCTAATTAAAACAAACTATGAAAGATATGTAGATTGACGTATTCAGGCAACAAAACCTTGAAAATGATTTGTCAGATTATATTCGTATCAAACACACACAGATATATATATATATAATAGGTAATTAGCAATCTATTATATTCAACGTTTTAACATCCGTCTTTGACAAATATTTCTGCGTTATTTTACTTCAAAACTGAATTATCTTATTCTTTCCCGAAAAGTTGAATTTGACTGAAAGTCTTTGAGTCTTTCTATGACAGTTACCTTTTGTTCTTCTAAAATTAATCTTTTCTGATTAAATAAATGTGTCTACAAGGATTACTAATATTAACAACTAATGTTAAACGACTAGCTAGTTACAAAAATCAACCTTGCGTTCTAGTTTCTCGTATAAGTTTTTCTCATCAAGTAGTAGAATAAGTTTTATTATATCAAACAAGAATTGTTTCCTCTTAAGATAATTATTCCATAAGCAAAGAATAATTGGTTATGTTTTGTATAGTTAGCTTACTTTAAATGCATATTAGTTTCTTTTTATATACCATAAGGAAAAACACACTCGAACACATGATATTCTCATCGACAGTAGGTCGATCTTTCTACTTTATAAAGTGACTATATTAACTGGTAGGTCGGTTATACTGCTCATTAGACATCTGTCTTTCTTTCGCTGAAATTCAACAGGAAGTTGTTTTTTTTTCTTAAAACTCTTTTTTAATTTTGGAAAAATACAACGTTAACTTTCTTCTTGTAAATACATAAAAACTTATTCGAATAAAACATGTTGAACAATTCATTATATTTGATTTCTTATTATGAAACAAGAAGACGTTTTTTCCATTAAAATAAGATTATCGAACTGGAATATCTTGTTTTTCTTTCTTCGATACTCATAAGACCCGACGTTGTAGAGGTTCCTCTCGGCTTAGCTTTTCTTCTTCGTTTTTTTTTTGTTGCTCTTTTTCACTCTGATTGTCTGTAATGAGTGCAAATCAACGGTCTACTTGACTACTATAAATATTTTGACAGATCAGAATCCCTATAGATCTCTTAGCGTTCATTTGTTTATTTATTTTTCGACAATTGATGACGTTAATCGTCTCATCTCGAATGTAATTGATCTAGTTACTGATGAAATTCAATAACGATATGCAGAGAAACATCCTGTTGAAAATTTGCTTAGTAATCATTTGGTCGTACCCAGATATTATATTATTTTATGGCAATTTTGTTATGTTTAACCTCTAGATGTCTGCTATTACTAAACTTTCGAGAAACTCGTGTATCTGTGATACAAAATTAATTAATTTCTAGATAAAATTTCTTTTTATCTGATATTAAGAAGAAGTTAATTTCCATTTCTTTTTCTTGATTGTATCACGAACATATTGTTTCATGAATGTTTTTAATTTGTATTCTTTTCTCTATTGTAGATAAATAGTATCCTATTGGTTTTATTTTTCTTATTCATTTATGTCAATGTGCAGATTATTTACTGTCAATTTTATTTAAATTTATTCTGTCTAATACATTGCATTGCACCACCCTACATTATTTTTTTTATATCTATTACAAAGTATGTTCATTTTTGTAAAATTAAACAAGCTTCAAGGATAGTCACTTGTATTCATAATTAGTTTTTTTTTGCAATATATATATAATATATATAACCTGACATTTTTTGCTATTCGTTAAGCGCCGTAAACCTTAAGCTATGTTCTTGTTTTAATGACAGTTTGACATGGATTTCTCAAGAGAAGATACTCTAGTTATAAATTACTGTTGTGACTTCATATTGCGTGTTGTATTCAATTGTGTTTCCTTATGAAGTACGACTACGAGCTGAAAGATATATGATGAGACATTTATTGAGACTATATGACTTTATAATGATAACAACAGATTATAATTTTAATATATTAACGGGTAAAATCTTTCAGGTAGAGAGTACGTGAGGACTCAAATATTCTTCAAAAAAGTAGATTAACCCTTAATTTTCATTACAGTATTAGTCGATTCATTTTCATCGCAACGCTTGTTTTTACATAATTGAAAAGTAACTCTAAATAATTGAGAAAACCTGAGTTGAATTTCCCTGATTACAAACGGACTGTGATTTATGCAAAAGAAAGAAAAAAGCAGCCACCCATCTGCAACGGTTGTTCGCTAGAAATCACACTTCTTTCCCATTCTGTATAATTTAGTTTGCTAAGTTCTAACAGTCGATGAACACAAATATTCAATCGATAACTCCGACACCTATTCAAATTACTCCAACAACCGACTCATCCTTCTCAAATATCGATAATCGCACAGTATGTGCAGGTAATATTAACTGAATGAACTTGTTCTTCTTTTACACATTCTAAATCAATATGCAAATTATATTCTAGATCAATTAATCAACGATTTATTAGAAGGAACATCCGGTCATATTGTTTGGGGAATTGTACAATTAGTTTTAACACTTTTAGGAAATATTGGTATGCTAATAATTGAAGAGAAATATTTTTTTTAATAATAATAATTAAAAATTGTTTTTTCTGTATTCAATAGGAAATATTCTCACTTTGATCGTACTCAATCGTCGTTTAATGAGAAAAGGTGGAGTAAATAACTTACTTCAAGGCCTAGCAATAAGCGATATTGTCGCTCCAACGATTGCTTGTATTCCACACATTATTTATTACTACGGGCCAAAGAATGCGGCTGAATTAATGAATTTTGTTGTTTTATATTTGATGCCAATTGCAACAGGTGCAACATTTTGTTCAAATTGGATCGGTAATCTCTAGTTTTTCTTTCATAATTA
>ERZ781398.981-NODE-981-length-28525-cov-4.917352_pt1 | contig 28525 bp, 16 predicted proteins | sample MGYA00433077_ERZ781398 | MGnify/ENA primary metagenome ERZ781398 (study PRJEB29847, sample SAMN06458254) | wastewater metagenome | isolation source: Wastewater bioreactor | place: South Africa: Cape Town | study: EMG produced TPA metagenomics assembly of the... | reverse complement strand
GCCACATCAGTACCGATTGGTGGTGACTTAAGTTCATCAGCATCAATCGAAGTTGCAGTGTGCACATTTCTCGAAATACTCTACAAAAACGCATATGCACTCGATTTACAATTAACAAAAATCGAAAAAGCTTTACTATGTTGTAAAGCTGAACAAGACTACGCGAATGTTCCATGTGGTGTCATGGATCAATTTGCATCGTGTATGGCCGAAGAAGGTCATGCAGTTTTAGTCGATTGTAAAGATAATACATATCGATTGGTACCATTCAACGACAAAGATGTTTGCTTATTAGTAACAAATTCGAATGTGAAACATGACTTGACGTCGGGAAAATTCGCTGAAAATGTTCAACTTTGTCAAGATGCAGCGAAAGCAATGGGTAAACAAACAGAAAAAATGATAGAAGAAACTTTTCATTTGAATATTTAGCTCATAACAATCTTCGTGATGTGGCGAATGTCGAAGAACTTGATGCATATCGAGATAAAATGCCTAAACTAGCTTATAAACGAGCTCGACATGTTGTTACTGAAATGCAACGAACACAAGCAGGTGCACAAGCGATTGAAAATAGTAATTATAAACAATTCGGTCAATTAATGTATGAAAGTCACGCATCGTTACAGAACGATTTTCAAGTTTCTTGTGAAGAATTAGATCAACTCGTTGAATTAGCTCGAGGAGTTGACGGTGTTTATGGTTCCCGGATGACTGGTGCTGGTTTTGGTAGGATAGAAATACTTGATCGATTTTTGATTTTGTTTTACACGGTTGTTGTTTAGGTGGATGTACGGTGACATTAGTAAAAAAATCTGCAGTACAAAAATGTATTGATACGATTGCAAAGGGTTACAAAGGAGAAGCAACTTTTTACGTATTCGAGCCAACTGATGGTGCTCGTGAAGTTCAGATAAAATTTTAATTTACTTGTTTTGAATATTTTTTTTATACTCAAGCTAATGAATAATTATTCCAGCAATTGAATTTTGATATTGACAATTTTATTTTAGATAAATAGTTATGGATGAAAAATCATTAACAGTCGCTAAAACGACTACGAATTCGATAAAAGATGTCGATGTTTTTCGAAAACCATTACCTCCTGCACCGATTGGCACTCAAACTCCATCGTCTCGTCGTGAAAAACGAAAGATTCTCGAAGAAGAAAAATTCGTTCAAGATCTCGGACATATCATTGAACGAGATTTTTTCCCCGATATAAAACGTCTACGTGCACAGGAGAAATATCTAACTGCAATCGAGAAGAATGATATAGCTACGTTGAGAGAACTCTACGCCAAATACAGCATACATCGAGGTCCAACACCTTCACCTGCTATGCTTAATCAACATGGTAATTTGAGAATATGAAGAATTTTCGATTTATGATCGTGAAGGTTTTATTTTAGATACACCATCGAGTTCGTTTGAAACACCGGTTAATCGAGGTTCAGATACACCGAAAGTGGTGAAAGATGATGGATTCGATGATTTACCATCGCAACGTAATGAAGATGATGATGATGATGACGACAAACAATCGACAATATCAACGAGACGAAGTACGTCGTTTAAATTTGTTAATTTGAAAAAAAAGAATCGACTTTTTTCCTTTAGAAAAAGCTCGCGATCTTCGTCTTGATCAATATCTTTCTTTGAATACAAGCGAAGATAACAGTTCATTCGAACAGATTATGAAAGAATCCGAGAAAAAACAACGTGCTAAAGTCCATCAAGCCTGGCTCTATGATCAACAAGCACTAACACATTCAGTACGTCATTTTCGAATTTCTTTCTCCAACAATTCGATTTATTATTTACAGAGCAGTGACAGTCAACCAGTTCATCAATTACCTGTTCCATCAATTGAAGAACAGGTAAAAACGAACAATCCCGATGCAATAGAATTCTGGCCTTATACAGTCAGAAACGCAGTCATGTACATTCCCGATGGTAAATTAACAAAATCTTAAATCGATTATTCTCAATAATTTCCTTGGTGTTTTAGGTGCCAAATTAACTGCTGAAGAAAAAATCGAACAAGCCAAACATGTTCGTACGATTCATCACGGAAATACTCGTTTGGATGTTGATCCATTTGCCAAACCTAGTTCATCTCGTATGTCGACTCCTGCACGAACGAATCTTCCGGGCAATCCTCGAATCGATATAAATGGTCAAGAAATAAAAAATACCGGAACTCCACAAGTCAATGGCTACGGTTTTGTTGTGACGCCATCGCCAATGCCTGGCGCACACGGAGATGAATCTCCGATGATGACTTGGGGTCAAATCGAAGGCACACCGTTTTGTTTGGATGCAGGCAATGAAACACCGCTTGTTGCCGATAATGGACCGCAATTTAAAATGATCGAAACGCCATTACGTGAACAATTAGCTATGGAATTAGTCGAGAAAAATGCAGCTCAACATCGAAAGAAAAAACTCGAAGCTATGAAAACGATCAATAAGAATTTTTCATCGACATCAAGTTCCAAACAATCGAAAGAATCATTGATGACGTCGATGAGTCCAGCAGCTCAACGTTTACTAACCAATCGTCTTGGCATTCAACGATCACAATCAACGAGTTCACAACGACAAAATCCTCTAACACCATCGCCTCTTGTACGTACACCAAGAACACCATTAAACGTTGGAATTGTTAAACATTCAACACGTACACCGAGCATTTCATCAACGGATACAAGTGGTCTAACCGATAATCTTCTCAATTTAAAACGATAGAATTGTTCTGTTGTTTTTTTACTAAATGTATATATATATATATTCACTATGATTGTTAAGAGATACAGCAAATAAAACTGGCCGATCCTATCATCAGTTCAATAGTTTGACGTTTATGATCAAGCATCGACGAGAGTTGTGCTTTCTTTTAATTGAAAATGACAAATGTTTGAATGAGGTTTCAAATGATTATTCGACTGTATTTTTCTCTCTTGAACATTGTCACAAGCCGATGATGACATGCAATTATTTATTCATTCCACTTCAGACAGTCTCCTCTACTTGAACGTGTGTACATATGTTCTTCTTTGTCTTTGATCTCAATATAAAAGTGCAGCTTTTCTCTTCGGTTTTTTTTGTGTGTGTATGTACTAAATGAGTGAACAATCATTGTGATGAAAATATAAGAAATGATCGCATGTATAAAATTCATTCTATGACATCAGACATGAACATTATGTAAGTCTTCATCAATTGCTGATAAAACTTTGAGTCAATGCTTGTCTATCATTTTCATATTCACGTTTGCCTCTCACTATTGGCATGTATTTATATACGTGTATATACATACAATACTTTGCGAAATAAAACCGAACAAGAATGAGAGAGAGAGAGAATGAAAGAAAAAAAAATAGGAGGAGAGAATCATTTTTTTTCGGCTTGTGAAGTATGTGTATGTGTATATGTGTGTCTTTATCTGTACAAAAGAAGAAAAAGAAAATGAGTGAAGAGTTTTGAATTACATGTACTTCAACTATATACAACGTTCATCAGTGTTTGTGTGCCCACATATAAACTCTTTGCCCGTTCTTATCACAGTCATTCATTTTTTTTCTTGTTCGACTCCAACTGGCACCTAAGTGGTGGAAGCGAACCTACGATTGACGGTGTACACGCACGCATTCGAAGAAAAAAAACACAACAAGTTTCGTCTTCAAAATGATGAGTTGTATATTATTCTTTAATTTTATTCTATTACTACTCTCGATAACACTTTTAATCTTGGGTGTAACAACATCGAGATGGCTCGTATTCAATGATGACAATACAAATCATTACACGAACGAACGTTCATTTGGCATTATCTCATCATGTCAACGACTCTATCGTCAAGGAAACACAGATCAATATTTAACAATAAATAATTTAACTGGAACGAATTTAATGAATAGTATTTATGATGATGCGTATGTTTGCTATAATCGTCTACTTAAATGGCATAATACGTCGATAAATGGACCTGAATTATTAGGTAAGATAAGGCGACATTTGACTATTTATTCGCAATCAATATACATACGAATATGTATAGTTTATTTGAGATAAATTTGAATAGATCTATACTCGATTCGACTTTATGCATTGAAACTTAATTCTCTCTATTCTATTTGTCAATATTGAACAGTCTTAGTCGCGATATGAATGTCAATAGACAGATTGTTGATACTGATATTTATATACTTGTATTTTTAGACTATCAGAAAGTGTTGATTGGAGTCTCATTTGCTTGTGTTTTTATTTCATTAATTGCACTATTATTATCTCAAGTAATTCAAACTCATGCATCATTTCATGATCTTCAATTTTCAAAACGAATGATCGAATGTCTATTAATTGCAAATATTCTATCTGGTAGATTGTGAAAATTCTAATCGACTTTTCATGATTGTCTTTTGCTTTCAGTTGTCTTAGCTTTGGTTACATTAGCTTTGTTTCTCGGTTTCGAACGACTCCAAACGATCACTGCATACGGTTTTTCATTTTGGTCGTTCGTTGCTGGAACATGTTGCGTATTTATTAGTTGTATTCTCACGGCTGTTTATCGTATCGATGTTGAATTCGAATTTCGTCGATATCGTCATGAATCCGTTGCTACACTCTGCTAAAAGAAAACAAACTCATTGAAATTCTCATTTTAATATTGTACTGTTCTTTTTTTTTCGTTGTTGCTGTTGTTGTTTTTTTTATATTTAAAACTAGATCTTTGAATTGAGTAGACATTCTTCTGTTTCGCGGAAGGAGAAAAAGCCTGAAGTATAATACAGTTTTATTTACTAACATTATTATGTAAAATATTGAATAGCAGTAACTCAAAGCAGCACGTGGTTGGTATTTTTTTTTCTTCTCTTTCGACAAGCGATAATAAAAACATTTGTGCATGTCAAGAAGAAAAGAAAAGAAAGGAAAAAGAAAAGAAGCGATCGTATACAATTTGGAAAAAAGGAAATATTTCGCTACGTGTTTTGTTTTTGATTTAACAAGTCATGCCTGGCATGTAAGTCTTTAACTAAATAGGATCAGTAAATCTTTATTATTTCATTAGAGAAATAACCGATATCGACGACAAAACAGTTCGATTTTCGTTGACAAATGGTTCGTTAGATGTAACTGTACGAAATGGAGATTTAAGTTGCGAATCATGTGATGCGATTGTCAATCCAACCAATGTGTCAATGCGTCCTGATGGCGGATTAGATACAATTATACATCAACATATGGGTCAATTTTTTACAGATCAAGTCGTTGCTATTCATCAAGAAATGAAAAATGGATCTTGTCCACGAGGACAATCGAGAATCTTCATAGCAAAATTCAATCGAGAAGAAAACGATCCACGTTTTATTATAAGTACAGTTGGACCAGTTTATACTGAAGCTGAAAAAGATCGTGCTGGCTTTCTTCTACAATCATGTTATCATACATCGTTAGCTCTAGCCAATCTGTATCAACTGTCATCCATTGCTTATCCAGCAATCTCATGTGGAGCAAATCAATTTCCACCGAATGAAGCTGCTCGTATAGCCATTGAATCTGTAAGAAATTATTCGTATAATGTACGAGATGTTCGATTTGTTTTACATGATCCAACCATATTCAAAATCTTTGTACAAGAATGGACAGATTATGCTAATCAAATCACGATTAACACCGAACAAATAAGTGTATCGAATGGAAACGTTAAAAAAAAACCGCCACCTATACCACCAAAACCATCGCTACGTTATTGTGTTCTTTGTAAAGAACGGCAATTACCTATTGATCAACCATTAATTTGTACTAGTTGCTCAAGCTTAAGACGTCCCGAGTTATTCACTAGATTCCTCGGTAATTTACGTGCGGCTGCTGATGAATCCTATGTTAAACTTGAAAATGAATGTAAAATTTTAAAACCAATTCTCGATCGTTATCCATTGATCTATAATCCTGCCCAAAAATTCGATATAGCCATTCATCCGCGTGATAGTATTGCTGAACATTATCTACAAAATTATTGTGATAAAGAATTTCGAAATGCCATGCCAATGAGTATTGTTGGCGATGGGAATTGTTTTTATAATACATTCGTTAAATTAGGATCAGCAGGCACAACAATCGAAGCATCATCATTGACAGCTGTTGAATTACGAGCACGAAATATTGTTGAACTTGTTGTTAATATTGACAAATACAAATCTCAATATAGTAATCTCGAAACTATTCTCGATCCATTCGAAGAATATGCTCGAAAAGAAATGGTACGCGATACGAATTATGCATCTGTCTGGGATTTTGTAAGTATAGCATCGGTTTTAAATATTCAAGTCAGAAGTATCTATCCGAAAGTAAATGGTGAAGAGGATTTATATTATCATTCTATTAATAACAAATTATACGCTCCATTGTCAAAAGAAAATAGTGTTAATAAACAAATTAACGGGACAAATCCAGCAGAAGTCAAAATACTTTTTTCTCATTGTAATCGACCTTTTCTTACTATATCACTGGTGAAAAAGAAGGAATGGCTGCCGAATCATTTTGTACCTTTGCTTAGTATTTAATAAAAATATTGTTTTTTAGATTTCGAATTTGAATCTAAGTGAAAATTCGTGCACATTTATTTAATATTTCATAAAGGAAGGAAGAAGAAGAAACAAAAGAAAGCACCGGGCTCAAAATTTAGGGTATACAGATACAAAACAAGAACAACAACGATAGAATAAGGCACACACTGTTTTGTTTGTCTCGATTATATGTATATGCATATTTATATATATATATTTATAGAGAAAAAAAAATTTAGACTTCAGTTTGAAAAAAAGACGATAATTTCTTGCTTTTCTTCTCGTCGGTTAAATCCGATTCACTTGCATGTCGAAGACGATTTATTGTCAATTGACTTGTTTCCGTTGGTTCGTCGTCATCATCGATTTTCTGACTATTTCGTCTGACTTTTAAACTATCTAATTTTCGTGGATTTAATTTCCATGATGTTGAATTCGATTTCGTTGATGTCGTCGATATTTTCATAGGATCTTGCTCTTTATTTGAATTAGTTGCTTTAAAAAATGATGTCGTTCGGGTGTAAGTTGGCGATGATGAAAGAAGACGAAGTGGCGAACCACTAAGACGAAGACGTTCGATTGTACTCATTCCACCGTTCGTTGTTTTTGTTGATGCTAAAAATTTCATAAATTTATCGTTTTATTTGTAAAGAACGAAAGAAAATAAATGCGTACTTTTGATAATTTTTGCGTAGACAGGTGCTTTTTGTAGGGATAAATTCGAAGCTCGAACACTCAATGAACTACCGCCATTGAATAACGAACGTTTAGATACTGGTGAAGTCAGTAATGTTTGTTCGTTATTCGACGAATCATTCGATGAATGTGTTAGTTCCATTTCGTTTTGTTGTTCGTTCAAATTCGAAAGAGAATTAATACATATTTGATAATGTTGAGATGTTTCTTCTTGATGACCATTGAAATATTCTGAAAGACATTTTTGTTAGACGTAAAAAAAATGAATAAATATCGAAAACTTACTTGTTGGTGATGATGGAACTGAAAAATAGGAAAAGAAAGAAAGAAAGATTTAGATTGAAATCGAACATTGAATTGAATTACTTACAATCAAATAAATCTGTGGATTGTGGATCGACAAGTGGAACACGTGTTGTATCTAGATAAGAATTCGATGAGAATAATTTAGGAGAAAAAATGAAAAATACCATAATCGGAATTATTATAATTCCCGAGAAAATTCTCAGGCGGAATATTCATTCGACCAATAGTTGAATAATACTTCGATTCATTCTGAAACAAAAAAGAAAAGATTCAAAAATCGAAAAATGCTCTTTTTTTTCAAATTTACTCGTTGAGTAATCGATTCATGTGATTGATATTGTTGTTTATTAATTGATTGACAGGATTTATTTAATTGATTTGAATTTTGCTAGAAACAAAAAACAAAACTAAGCAAAAAAAGATTCCTCAAATGTTTTAACATCATACTATTTCATTAAAATTATTTGTTAACATTAAATTTGTATTATTATCAACTAATGCCAATGTTTCAACCGTTTGTTTGCCATTGCTACTCAATTTGAGTAAAGTTTGCATGGGACTTTCGATTGTATTCGCATGATTAGGTGGCGATTTTTGCATTAATAATGGTGCTGATACATGTGGTTTTTCATGACTAATATGTAGAGTTTGTTGTTTATCTTTTTTCTGTTGTTGACAATAGACGATTAATGAAAGCATAAGTAAACAAATTAAAATAATCGAACAAATTGTAACAGCTAATCCGACATACAATGGATTTCTTGTTGATAATGGTAAATGTATCAATGATGATATACATGAATATGTTGAATTACTTGTTGTTATGCATTGTTCATCGTATAGACAAGGATTACTGAGACATGGTTGAGTATCTTTTTGACATTGTCGACCAGTAAAACGTGGCTTCAAACAATCGCATGTAAAACTTAAACTATTCGATGAACTCGAACAAATACCACCGTGATAACATGGATGATAAATCGAACAGATTTCATTTTTACTTTCATATTGTCGTAATGTTCGAGTTTCGATATCAGCCAATTGACAGCCTTCATTCGTACCAATATGTTCAATAGATGATGAATTGACTTGTTTTTGAAGAGATATTAATTTATTATTTATTGTTAAATTACCTAAACAACCATGAAAATCATTTCCGATTAAGAATTCTTGAAAATAATTCTCGATATTCTTGTCAATCAATGAAATCTTTCGACTAAAAACATCATCAAGCCGAAGAAGATAATAATATTGATTTGTATGTAATTGATAATCAATTGAAAAATAGATCGTATGCCAAAGACCATCGTGAACAAATATTTCATCAATATAGAACATATCTTTTTCATTGATTTGAAAATGTATGTAACCATTTTGAATATTTAAACGAAGAATATGTTGTTTCGAATGATGAATTAATGAAAAAAATTTGCCTTGTGGAACTTGTGTTCGAAATGTCAATGAAATATTCCAATGTTGACTCAAATTTGTCAATGAATTCAATCGAACAAAACTATAACCATCGAATGTTAGCGTATTCGATGAATCACGGCATGTTGGCGAATTGATATTAATACAATTGAGATTATTTTCATTGAGATGACATGGTTCATCAATACATTGACATGTATAGAGAGTTGAACTTTCGTCAATACATCGTTCTAACGCTGTACATGGATTTGATGAACATGGCGATTGATAATTCTGTTTGAATTGACAATATTGTCCTGAGTAATGATTTAAACAAAGACATTTGATATTCCATTGATATTTCGGTATTAAACGTTGATAATTATTGAAATAGAAATATTCATATTGATTCGATTGAAGTTTAATATGACTCGTACATCGGCCATTGTTTTGACAAGAATCAATTTGGCATTGACTAATGAGAATATTTTCAACTGATTCGATATGTTGAATTTTCGAAAAGAGTTGACTGGAATTTTTCAAAACATTATAAAGTAATTTCTTATGAATATATCTTGGCGGTCGTAAACGTGATGGATGACGAATGATCGCGATTAATAATTCGATTTCATTCGATTGTTGACGTTCGAATGTATAGATATGAACATGTCGAAGTTGAACACCAACGATTTCAGCAAGATATTCACGAATCGATGGTAAACTTTCGATGAGAAATTGTTCGTAAGTCGATTGAGATGTTCGTTTGACAACTAAGGATATACTTCGATCTAACATTTCACGATCGATTGACCAAAGATGAATGTCAATTTGATGAACAGATGTTTGAATAGAATGATAGATAATCGGATTCGATGAGAAATTCCATGTTGGTATCGATTGTCGACAAGCGAGAGCTGTTAATTCAATATGAAATTGTAATAAACGATGTTTTTGATGTGACTGTGAAATTGTTGATGTTTGAAGAAGTAAATTTGTTTGATTTGGTGTCAATTGTTGCAGTTGAAAATGTTTATTTGCAAGAAGATTAAATGAAATAAATTTGTATTCATTATGATTTTGAATGAATAACGGACCGAAATCGATTGTTGTTATATTATCATCGAGATTAATATAACCATCGATGGTTTGTGGAAGGATTTTAACTTGTTCAGTATCTCGTTGAAGATAGATGATTTGCAGATGAAGATCAATCGATGTATTCGATGAATCCCAAAGACGAATGATGAGTTCGTCAGTACGATCATGAGCAATCGGTTGAAGAAGAATTAATTCAACGGTATTATTCAATGTTGGATTGAGTTTATAGAAAGTATTATTAAGAATTTCGAAAATGAGATTTGTTTGATCTCGATCGATCGCTTGAATACGATGAATAATTGTTTGAATCGATGGATAGTAGAAATAGATCAATGTTGTGGAGTTTTCAAGAAGAAATCTCGGCGGATTATCATTGATATTTCGAAGAGAAATCGTTAGATTGAATGATGATAGAATTGCCGATTGATTTAATCGATCTTTGACAATGATTGTTAGATTATAATTATGTTGATCGAATTCATAATCGAATATTTTCTTACTAAAAATCGTTCCATTCTCTTGAAGAATGCCGAAATTATCTTGAGAATGTTGAAATTCATAAATAAATTCATCGATATTCTTTCCAATCGTACAAATTCTCGTTCCAATCGTTTGATTTTCATAAATGAAACAATTTTTCTCTTGATTTAAATCGAAATAATTATATTCATCATTGATCATTTCAAGGAAAACAATCGTTCGATCGGTAAGATTAATATTCTCTTCGAAAACTTCGATTACCAATGTAAAATTGGTAAGTATCGATGGTAACGAATGTTTCAAACGTAGACTACCACTGAATTCATCAATTGAAAAATATGTCGATGAATTCAATAGATTATATCGAAATCTTCCGTTGACATGTTCATCCAAACTGGTTGCATTCAATTGACCAATTGAACTATTCACTCGAAGTGATTTACTAATATTAAATACGTAGAAATTCTCGTTGAATTTCGGTCCATGATCATTAATATCGATGATATGGATTATTATTTGATTGGTTAATTTATTATTTGAATTAGTTCTATCGATAACATCGAATGTAAAGTCGAGTTTTGAACCGTGATATTCTCGATCGACTGGTTCGTTTACAAGAATCGAGCCTGTTGATTGATCGATTGAAATCATTGACGAAGAATTTCGAAGGAAAAATTCGTAGTCCATATTTGATAGATTATCAATGTCAACTAATCGTATTCGTCCGAGATAAAACGGTACGAGATTATTTTCTGTTAGATTGTAAACCAACGAATTTGTGTCAACCGAAAGTTGGTTATCGGGCTGATTGAGTAATTGAATTCGAATTGAAATCGAACAGTTAAGTTCATTGGGTTGAATAAGAATCGAAAGTAGATATGAATGTTTTTGTTCGTAATCGAGACGAGAATTCGTCGTGATTAAACCTGTTTGAGTATTGAGAAGAAACAATTGATTGTCGAGATTTTCCGTTGAAAATTTATAATTAATTCGATTGATGAGATCAGTTGAATTATTAACTAGAACAATACGATCTCGAACCGTACCGAGAATTGTTCCAATCGGTGATTCTTCTTCAATTGTCCATTCGATAGGCATTGGTGGACAAATAAAATGTGACCATTTCGGTGTTCGAGTAATCGAAATATTCGTTCGACAGAATGAAATCGATGTTTGTGAAGTCATCGCAATAATCAAATGAAAATATTCTCCATTCGTTTGATTTAATATCTCAGATGTTAAATATAATTGACCGAGATGATTAACTGCAAATAGATTGTACAAATCTCCATTGACAATATAATATGTATTAGGAAAATATGCTTGTTGACGAATATCTTGAATAACTGTACCCGGTAGACTTTGGTCAGAAAGTTGAATGGGTTTGTTGGAACAGAATGGAACATCTGATGATTGCTCGGGTAGTTGGAAATTTGTTTGACCATTGATTTCGAATCGAACTAGTGCAGTATCGTTTAACGAAGTTTTCTCATCGATTGCGTAGATATTCAATTGAAATGATTCGGTCAATGGAATTTTCGATTGAAAATGAAGACTACCATCGAATTGATTGATTGTCAAACCGAATGAATTCGTTTGTAATTCGTATCGAATTCGATTTGAACCTTGTGCAAAAACTCGAAAGAGATTGTCGATATTATTCGGATTGAATTCGTAGATTTTCGAGGAGAATTTCGGTTTCATAGTTGAATTTGTAAATGAAATTTTCATTGGCATTGACTGTGTCGAAATTTGATCGGTCAATTGAATTTCAAAGAAACACAAATCCGATCGAATCGGTAGATTGCCGAAGAATAAATCACTGTCTTTCAAATAGAAATTTTCTTCGCAATCATTTCGTGTCAATGGCGTTGAAATCACTTTCGAATTGAGACTTGGATCGATGGGCAACTTTCGTATGAAAAGATTTGATTGTACATCGGTCTTTTCGAGATGAATTTCATCGATAATTTGCTCGAGTTCGATGATCTTGTCGACTAATTGAATCTGTACGGTTGTTTGAAGAATAAAATTCTTCCAATAAGCATTTATATTCAAAATCGATTGTTTTGCTGGATAGAAATTCTCTTTGAATATCAATTTATTCTCCTTGATTTCGAAGAAATCCGTTTGATTTCTTATTTGAAATTTACCACCGTTTAGTGTTCGATTGAATAAATCAACGAGATGAAATTCGAAGATTTCCGAAGGTAATCGAATTTCCGTTGGATTCAAAGAGATAAAATAGAAATTCGATGTGAATTTCGGTTGAACGGGATAGATAACTTTAATTTTCGTGTAAACAACTTGTTTAGCAAGATCTTTTGCCGATGCATAAAACTCGATGATTGGTTTCGAAAAGAATCCTTTCGAAATTTTGATATTTCCTGTCAATGGTTCGATAGAGATCTCGTCGGGTTGTTGATGAAGTTCGTAGACAATCTGATCGTTGATATCGGCATCCAATGCAGAAATATGTCCGAGATGATCTCGTGTTTGATCATAGGAGAAAACGTATTCGTTCAAAGAGAATTTCGGTGATGATTTTGAATAATTATGAAAATGTATTTGAAGATAGGTTTTAGTTAAATATAAACCATCAGTTACGCCGAAATTCAATTGATAGAATGGTTTGATTGTTTGTGTTGTCGAGTTATTCAATTTGAGAATACCGTTGGTTTCATTGAGTGAAAAGACATCGGAATCTTCGGAATTGAGAAGAAGATATCTGAGTTTTAAGTTGTCCGTTAAATCGAGATCATGTGCTGAGAATTTCGTTAGAAATTCATTTGACATTGACAACGATAAGTTCGATGGTAAATTTAAAAACATCGGTCGATGAAGATTAAACGGTAGGACCGTTAATTTGACAATCAAAATTTGATTGAGAGGTGAAACGAATATTTCAAATGAATAGATTTGATCAGTTAGATATTTCAATAGACTAACTTCACCAGTCAATGAATTGATTTGAAAATGATGTGAGAAATGATTTCGAAGTGAATAATGAACAGTTCCATTGAGGCTAAGATTCGGTTGAAAGATGATTGCACCTGGTGGAAGAATCTGTGAAACCGATTGATGATAGATTAATGATGATAATGGAAGCTTTTGTGGTTTGATAATGTGAATTGTGAGATTGAGAGTTGTATTTTCTTGATAGATTAAATCTCGAACGAGTACTTGAAGATAAACGATACTTTGATTGAAAGGATTTCGTAAATTTGAAAGATAATCAAGTGTTCCATTATCAAAATCAAGATAGAAATCGTTGGTTGGCGTGAGAAATTGATAGACTAGATGACTACGATTTGAATTAAAACTTTGACCAGATAATCGACCGAGATGAATTCGACGATTATCCGTTAGATTCAAAGTAAATTCGTAAGTATTTCGATTGAATCGAGGAGCTCGAGATGGAATCGAATCATATTTAAGTTTTGTAGTATTTCCAAAGAAGTTCAATTGACTGTCATCCTTTTTTTTCTCAACAGTAACCAAACATTTTGATTGATCAATTTGTATTAAAAGTAAAAGATCTTCGTCTAATTTTTGTTTATCGAATTCTCGAAATGCTAACAAACCATATTGTCGGTTTAATGAAAAGAAATTTTCATAATTCAAAAGAGAATATGAATGTAATGACGAATGATTCGATGGTTCATTTTTAATTTGAATAAAACCGATTAATTCATTATTATGAATATATTCAAGTTCACATTCATAATTCATTTCTCGTGATGTAAGAATAATAATTTGTATTCGAGTTATTTGTAAACCTTCATCTTGAATAAGAAAATCATAGAAATTACCATTGGTTAACAATAATGTTCGATTTCGAACGAATATTCGTCCTGAACAATCATCGATACCAATCATCGAAAGAATTTGTTCGTTTAAAATCGTTAGATTTCGTTTTATCGGTTCTAAATAACCAATTGTCATATTATCAACAAACGGCATATATAATTGAAATTCATAGATCGATTTCAATGGTTGATTATCTTGTTCAATATCTGAATTAATCAAAAGATTTAAACGTGTAAATGTAACTGTTGATTGAAATTGTGCATATAGAAGAAATGCATATTCATACGACGGATATTGATTAGGAAAATTTGCTTGAATTAAACCAGCATATTCATCGAAATTGAAAAGATTTTCATAGGTTCGATTAGCGAAATGATATGTTGTTGAGAAGATTTGTGGATTTTGAACATGAATTTGTAATGGTTGAAGATTGAAATCATAGATATACGATGAATAACCAAATGATTGATTAATAAAACCTTGGTGAATTTCATTTGTAAAAATCAAATTTTGATTCGTATTTCTATTGATTGTATTTTTTGTCAATGATCTGTCCGAATAAATTACGCATTCAGCTTGATTTGATGCTTCACCATTCAATGGAGTCAATGGATCAAAGGCACGAATCGTTAAACTATCGAATGAATCATAAATCTGACCGGTTAATGGATCAATACTTGTTATTGGTAAAGCTTGATATGTGAAAAGAAATGGTGAATTTGTAAGATAATTTGGACAAGGAAAATAAATTCCAATGTTAGAAACTACTAGACGAACAGTTGTATTTATTAATTGATTTTGTGAAAGATCGATGATAGTAAGATCTAATGGATATTCGTACGAACGAACGCGAGATTCATCGACAAGAATTAACGATTGTGTTGAAGAATCAATTGAAAATAGACCTAACGGATCACCTTGAAGAATTTGTACGTTAGATTGAATTTGTTCGTTTTCATCATTGATTAATTGTAAATCTAATAGTTTTCGTTGTTGATTTTCTCTTAATGAACTTTCGAAAATAATCAAATACATCGATTGAGTAAAACGAATAGTTGATGGTTTTGTTTGATTTAATAAATTCTTTTCATCAAGTATATTTACATGTAAATTCGTTGATGTCACATACAAATTCGATTCACATCGATAGATAACTGTCAATAAATGTTTATTCGTCGATGAATTTTCTAATGTTTGAACAACAGTGACTGAGCCCGTGTACGGATTAATATGAAATAAATCTTTCGACTTAATTCGTTCGACTGTATCGATCGAATAGAGACAATCATCAGCTGAATTATCAATTGTTATACGAGCAATTTCAGCACCAATTGGAATACTTTTCGATATTGAACTATAGTAATCCGTTTGAGAGAATCGAATTGGTACAATTTGATTATTAATCAAACGAATTAGAATTTTAATTGTATTCATATGAATCCAATCGGTTGTGACATTGACATGTAATTCGATGAGATTCGTTTGATTAATAATTTCTGAAATTGGTCGAATAAGTTTCAATTGTCCAGTTTGAAAATCCACATGAAAATATCTCGTATGTTGAATATTTCCAATCATAATAAACCATTGCATTTGATTTGCTTTCGAATTTAAATTTAATTGAAATATATTCGAACCAACTTCAGTTGTTGATAATAAATCGAGATTTATCGTTGAATCAATAGCGGGTTGAAGCGAATTATTCAATGAACTCAATGGTAAAATACGAAGTTTTATCGGTAGAGTAACTCGTGGTGAAACAATTCGCCATTTGCCTGAACGATGTGATTGTTGTTCATCGTCATCATTTTCATTCAAATCTGCTAGAATTTCATCACGATACGCGACTGTAAATGCTTCAATTGGAAATTCATAGGTTGTATAAGGCATCAATGGTTGTTTAGCAGCGAGATAACCTGTTTGTCGATTGATAATAAAATGTTGATTTTGATCAGGAAATCGATAACGTATTTCAAGTTGTTTACTATAAACATGATGATTGAGAAGAGCAATAATTTGAAATAAACGTTGACGTAATCGTCCACTTTGATAAGAGATTTCAGGTAGATCAATTTGTAATTCAGATAAAAGAAATCTTGGGATTAATTGACGTCGACGTATTAAATGTACTTTGAGATAACATTGACTGGCGATTTTATATTGAACATCAGTAGTTTTTACCGTTAGAAGATAATCGGATTTCAATTGTCGTTGATTTTGTATGATTGGTAGGAGATGTAGAAAGCCTGTTTGTTTATTAATTGAAAAGATTTTCTCATTATTTTCTAGTGAATATTGAATCAATGAATTTCGATTCAATGTCGATGCTTGAATACGTGCAAATGGATATTGAATTGAATAATCATAGACTTGAACAGTTTGATAGAGATCAAGACATTGCGGTAGATAGAAATTCTCTTGACGAATTGTCAAATGAATATGAAAATAAGTCTGAGGTGGATGAGCATGATAACGTGTCAAACGTATCGTTAACCAGTAGGTCGATTTCGGTAGACCGATGAGAGATTTTGTCAAACGAAGATAACCTTGAATAAACAAGAAGACAGACGTTTATTCGATCATAACAATTAGATTAAACAAATATTGTTTTTTTTTTCTCGTTGTCTCTTTCTTAAATTTTCTAATTGAACAGATGTGCTTGATAATGTCTCAAATCATTCTCTTTTTTTTTATCTTTTAGTTGAACATGTGTTCGTTTGTAAAGATGAGCGTAATGACTATTGCTTATCGATTAGAACAACTCATTTCGACTGGGTAATTAGTGTCCGATGAAAAATAATAAGTGAACAGTGAGAAATAGAAGCAGCTGTTCTTCTCACAATACAGATCGATTGATGACATGTAGAACAACAACAACAATCACCACAGTAACAGTAAAAGCAATCTCTCGCTCTCTATTCAGGCATTCATCATCAAACCGACATTGCCGACATCGGTCGCCACGCGTATCACCACAAGGGATTAAAACGAAAGGAAATTAGAATTGACTATATAATAATGTCCAATCTTAGTCACGCGCATGCATGCAGACATATTCTAATTGTCGTTTGATTATCTCGAGACGACATGTATAAATATACGTTTCTTTGTTTTCAATTGTTCTGACGTAAGATTAAAGAAAAAAAAACGAGGAGAGAATCTCATTCAATCCTTTTTTGATGAGAGAGAGAAATCATCATGGTTAACATACCTTGTTGATCTACGGCGAAAGGTAATTTCATCTCATTGTTGACGATTTCAATGAAATCAATTGTCGATGGCGTTAATTGAAAACGTCGGTAGATATTCGATAGGACTGAATCGATTGGCAATGATTCATTGATTGTTATGCCATAGGCGGGCTCGCCGAGTAAGATCGGTTGTTGTGCATCGGCAAATGTTTGAATAAAAATCTGTATCGACGTTTGATTTCGATGGATACCATCGGACACTTGAACAGTAAGATTTAAAATCTGTTCACTCAAACGATACAAATGATATTTCAAACGTAAATGTCCCGTTAATCGATGAATTGTGACATATGGATTCGGTGAAAGTGTATAGATCAACGTTGAATTTTCGTCGATATCATTGGCATGAATCTGTCCGAATATTGAATAACGTGGTATATCCGAGAAGAGATTGTATCGATAGTTTGCCAATGAAAATTGCGGAATATTATCGTTGACATCGGTGATAATAATGTGAAGTGTCGAACAGATTGTTTGATATTGCGGTTGACGGCCTTGATCCGACACGAGAATGTGCAATTGAACGTAGGCGAGTTGTTCGCGATCGATTGGTTTTATACAATCGATTTGTCCCGTCGATGAATTAATGGTAAAATATTGATGATAATCGAATAGTGAATAGATGATCGTACCGTTTTCACCGAGATCAGGATCATACGCTTGAATTTGATGAAGATTTTTGTAGATTTGATTTTCATTAAGATAGATTTTCGTATGAAAACGATGACATTTCGGTAGATTATCGTTAACATCCGTGATAAAAATCGTGACAATGAATTTTTGATAGAAATTGTTCGTGTATTGAAACTCGATTTGACTATGATTGTGTTGATAGGCATAGATTTCTTTGAATTTCATCGAATAGATCGATTTTAATTTCAATTCGATTTCGAATACATATCGATCTTGTTTTTCTCGATCGAGTCTATCGATTAATTTCAATGTTCGATCGGTTTGATCGATTATAAACGGCAGATTTGTATCATTGATTGTATAGAAAAATAGTTGATCTTGTTCTTCATCGATATGCAATGGTAAAAAATCATAATCAACCTTCAAACGATCGATAATCGTATTCGACGGCGTATCTTCAGCTAGGAAATAGCTCGTTGAATTCTCACGAAATCCAACATTAAGATAAACAGTCGAATCCGTATTTGCTATTGAATTTATCGGCGAATGAAATGATCGTAATTCCGATCGAACTGTTGTCGTAAGAAGAAGATTCGATGTTGTTTTCTTTCGCCAACGACGTGAATAGGCTCGTGTTCGCGTTAGATCTCGTCGATGTCGAAATACTCGCGAATCGATTTCGATATTTAAACGACTTTCGAAACTAATCGGTTGGCCCCAATCGAACGCGAGAATTTGTAAATAAAATCGTCGATTTTGACTTGTCGATCGTTCGAATAACGTTCCATTGTTGGCGTCGATTTCAAATGGACACGGACTCGAACAGTTCAACAATCGATACGAAATTCGGCCGTTGGTTTCTTTATTTTCATCGAAATCAAACGCCTGAAATTGATACGGCAATTGAACGAATTCAGTTGGCGTTTGAGGATGAAATTTAGGTGCATATTTATTTATTTCATTGGCGACTATTTCGAGATTTGTTTCAATTGAATAACGTCGATTAAACAATTGAATATTCGCTTGAATATCGAGTTGATATAAACGAGCTTCTAACCGTTCGGCAAGACGAATGATGCCCGTTTTCGGATGAATATAAAATTGTAAATGTTGTTCGTCATTTAATAGTTTATAATTGATAATCAATGGTTGTTCAGAATAGATTTGTTTGTATTCAAGTTGAATACGAGTTAGAAATGAATCGACAGGTAGATTTTCATCGATGACGAGCCGTTCTTGAGGTTTGAAATGAAATTCATAGGAATTCAAATCGAACAATGGTATATAACGATAAGTCGTATGTTGACATTGAGAATTCGAAGAAAAACATATCATTAATTCAAGATGATACTCTTCGAATAGATATTGATTAAGATAGAATTGATTTTCATATTGAAAAAGATTTTTTGTATTTAATGACGAATTTTTTAGAATATAAATTTGAAAATTCGATTGCCACGGCTGAATTTCAATCGTTAGAATCGGTTGATGAATGTTTAATAAATGAATCGACTTTCTTTCGGTTATATTGATCCCATAGGATGAAATTAATTGTTGATATTCAATGATTTGATTCGATATTGTTTCGAACGATAAATATGTTCGATTAATTTGTTGTTGAAAATGAAGTTTAACATGTGTTTTACTTTTCATATTATTATCGACGAGCCGTTGTCGATGTCGATCATAAGCATAAATATCGAATTCATATGTTTGACGATGATGATCTTTTTCTGTTAGATATAAATCACCAGTAAATGGATGAAGTGAAAATGTTTCATTGAATGATGTGGCTAATTCGTAGAAGATTTGTGCATGTTGAATTTCATCAGCATCACTCGCGTGAATACGTAACAATGGTTGAGTGATATCAATAGGTTCAGTAAAATTTTGTTCGTAGATATCCATATCAAATACTCCATCATTATCATTCGAATCAGCAACATGAATTCGAAGCTTAAAAATGAAAAGAAGAAAGATCAATTGTTTTACAACATTAATAAAACAAAAACGAAAAGATTCGTTTTTCTTTTTCTTACTTCGACTTGTTCAGTTAGATTTTGTTGATTTGTTAGAATATTTGCTTGAATACGAAGTTTATAAACATCTTGATATTCTCGATTAATATCGAACGGACGTGTTAGATTAACAATAAGAAAATAAAAATCTGCTAAACGTCGTGTTTTTATTTGAAATAAACCGTTGTTTTCATCGTTGATAAGCTGATAGGATAATGATTTTATATTCGATGTTCGAATGATACCTATCGATTCTTGATTAGGATAAAGAAATAATGAATTCGATAGTGTATTTTCTTGACACCATAGATCATATGTTGTGTTAGTAAAAAAGAATGTTCGATTATCAGCAATTATAATTGTCAATAGAGTAAAAAGAATGGTGATATGTAATGAAGACATACATAGGAAAATTTGAAGGAAATCAAAAAATCTGAAAAACAAAATATATAGTTTTTTTTTTCAATTTGACAAATAAATGTGTACAGATGCACTCATCTATTCCAATGAGAAAGAAAACGATGTGTGTATACTAGACCGCCGATGAACTGGACAATCGTTCGTTTGCAAGAAAGAGAAGAGAGGAGAAGAGAAAAATACATTCGTCGACCGCCCGTTTTGTTCAACTTTTATTCTTTCTCTCGTTTTCTCTCTCGGTCTCTCGTTTCTCTCCTCTCTATTTGGAATATATGAAGCACGTAGAACAAGAGAGAGAAAGAAAAACGCTAGTGGTACAGTGTCAATGAGCTAATTAGGAGCACAAATCGTCTCTCGGCTAATATCTAGTTCAAACGAAAAAAACAACGAACGACATCAACGTCGGTACCATGCGATTGGCTTCTCTTTTTTTTTCATTAAACAATTCTAATGTCTGACATGAACAAGTTTTTTTTTTCTCTCTGCTATTCAAAAAAAAAACAGACAGCTATAATATTTGATTGCTGTCGACTGTGAACAGATACGTCGAGCGATGATCGACGAGTGAAGACGTGACCAAATCATATCTTATTACTGTTCAGCATTTGCGTGCGTTCAATGTGCAATAGATTCATACACTATCTAATAAGACGTGTGTCGAACAAATTGCTACCTTCATTTCTATTTGGATGGGTCACCTTGATCCATTGAACGGGGACGAGACATCTTTATCGGTATGTGTTTGTCGCGTCGCACGCTATCGGTTCGTATTTCTTCTTCGCTTTTTTTCGTTTATAATATTTATATATAAAAGATTGTTCAGACACTATTGAACATGAGAAATACGACGTCTGTTCTATTGCAAGACATTGTTTACCTGAAAACACACAAAAGCGAATGTTTTATAGAGACATAATATGTATATTATATTTATAGAGTCTCGTCATAGCGTACCATTTGTTGATTAACTATGTACGAGATGTGTTTTGATCTGATGTATATACGGAAGAAGAGGAATAATCGATAATGAAATATAACAACTATTTCTTATCTGTATCTATCTATGAAACAAGCACGACATGATGTCAGATAATGTCTTTTTTTTAGTCACACTTTTCTCTTAGGGATAAATTGTACGTGTCATATTTACCACCTGCTCACTGATTAAAACTAGTGTGAAAATCGAATTTGGCGTATCAAATCATTGAGAACAAGAGAGAAGACCAGTTGCTTTTAACTGTTATTCATGACTTAGACAATACAATATTCACAGATCAGTTTACGAAGTCAATAGATTTGCTATTGCATTTATGTGTCAATTGAAATTTAATAAAGAATGAAATCGAGACGGACAAATAGCTTGTTTTCTTTTCGTTTTCAATTGTTCATGCTAATGAAACCTTGTTTTTCTTTTTCGTTTTTTCGTCTATACGCATTTTGAGTTCAACCGAAAAGTTCGCATAATCAAGCAAAAAAAAAGTAAAAATTTGCGCACGTTTAATTTCATCTACAAGGCGTATGCTTAATGAATTCCATTATGAATACAGGCTTCTCAATCGGACAACAAAATAAGCACTCAACTAGCCACTTCTTATTCTTCGTTTTTTCTTCTCCCTTTCATCGCTCATCACTATTGTGAACAAGAAGAAGAAAAAAATTGCTCGGTCGAGGGTCAATTTCATGATATGATAGTAAAACGACGAGTGTCTGAGAGAGAAGAGCAAAAAGAAAAAAAAAGATATGAACGTTTACCGTTAGAGTAACATATGCGGATTTATGATGTAACATTAATGAGTTTAGCGTGGTGATGCTTGGTAAGCATCGGTTTATAATCCTCAACGGCGTGCACATCCGACCGCCTTTTTGTAACTTCGTTTTACGAACCCTATGCGTGTGCTTACACTATCAAGGATGTATTTGTTGTGCTCGATGATGATGACGATGATACGATTGCGCAAGAACACTTGCACACGAGTGAACTAGCGTAAAGACGAGTGAGCAGAAGCATCGATTCTCTTTTATGTTCACTGATTATGCGTACAGCGAGTATATTTCAAAAAAAAACGTAAGCCTTCGATTGAACGGCATTAGAGAAGCAATTCGTGTGAAGTTAATCTTTCGAAAGGTAATCGTCATCGAATTCAATGTCACAGCAGGAATTCTACCGACATATGTGGATAAATATATGTATATATTGATGGGCAGATGATGTGATAATCGACAGTGTGTGAAGTACAACAAGAAAAAAAAGTCGATTACTATAAAGTGATTGTAAGTGATGACCGGTGGACAGTCATCATAAATCATTGTGCTTGCCGAGATGATTATTTTAGGTCAAGGTTAGACGATAGTTGCATGTCTTTGATTAAAGCAACATGTGCAAAGAAAGTGATTGAGCTCGAAGAGAGTAAAGAAGAAGAAGAAGAAAAGTAAATGGATAATGTCTGTATTCGATGTCATTTCCCTGCAGACTCGAATCGTTCTTTGCCGAAATAATCAAGAGAAAAGAACGACACCTGATCCGAGATGTGACCATCAATTTGGATATAGATATGTATACGTATATGTTGCATGCTGAGTGATGATCGATTGTGAACGGATCCGATCCGCGACTGACATTAGCTGAGATATTTGCGACCGTTCAATTGACATTTTACAGCAAAGAGAAAAGAGAAAGAATCGAATAACTAAGTAAGACAAGAAGAAACAAACAGATGGTCGTCACCATTCGTAGAAGTTTATCGTCTATTGTCAATCAAATTCAAGGCAAAGCAAGAAATAGAGTAAATGTACCATGCAAAAACGATAGCCAATTCCCAATTGATTGTTTATTTATTTGAATTAGATACTGAATTGCAGTGCGAATGAGAGAAAAGAAATTAATTTGAAAGAACAAGTACGTACTATACTTGTTACTGTAGAGAAGAAAGAAATCTAGCGTAAAGTATTGCACTGTGTAGTCATACTTAGTTTATAAGCGTCGAGCCGACCGGATGTTTAACGGTCACACATGTCCGAAAGCTCAATCAATATGATTGACATGTGATAAAACAGAAATGAAAACTTATTAACGGAAAGAAGGGATTAAAAACCTTTTAACAAAACATTCTCGTAATTGATTCTTCTTAAACGAGAATAACAAACAATAACAATCATAAAAAGAGAAGAGAAAAAACGAAGAAGAAGAAGAAGATCGTCCGTTATATTCGAGTTCGTGCATTGATTGTCATCGATGACCTGTCTTTCGTACGATGACAACAACTACAACAACATCCCGCTCGTTTTTTCTTTAATTTTTTATCATTCATTGGTATGATTTGTTTAATCGTTCGATGTAAATCAGGTGTCGTTAATCGTATTGGTTTGTCATCAATTTTGATTGGATTCGATATAAATGGTTGATGAATTTTCAACGGATTATTGTTTTGTGCTTTCTCTTTCGACATTTCAACTGAATGTCGATTTAATTTCATATAACTACTACTATCGAATGATGGCGATATATGATGTTTTGTTGAACGACGACAGAAACAAAGGAGACCGAGACAAAAGAGAAGAATAATTATTGTAAGAGTTACAATTAAAATAATGAATATAGTGTCTGAAAGAAAACTATCTGAACGTGTCCCATGAGCCATAATCACATTTTTATGCATAAGAAATGCATTGGTTGATGTAAGAACATTGTTGATTTGATAGTATCGAACTCGATTTATTGTCGATTGATTATCTTCGATAAAATTCGTCTTTAACAAAGAAAACAAAGCAAAGCTGAGCAAATGAAAAAGAAATTCAATAGGAATATTTTTACAGGTGCTAGCGAGAGAATTTTTGTTGGATGTAGAAAATGTGTCGCATTGATTTGATCAGTAATTCTCTTTGTTGTTGTCGTCTGTTTATCATTACTAATCGAATGTGGAATGAATTGTGAAATAGGCGAAGATAATGATTGTTCAACTCGTATTACCGGTGTAACGAAAGATTTTTTTGTTGTTTGATGATTCAATGTCTAGCAAATGATGAATAGAATTCTTTTCTTTTTTTTTTGACAAATCGAAACAGAAAATGATGAGCTAATTTATTCTCACAGATAAGTGAAACATTGTGATTACGATGATGGCAAAGTCAGTCTTCATTCTTTTCTTTTTTATTACATACATTTCTCATCGACTTATTATAAGAACTTATATAATCTTTCTCGTTTTTTTTTGTGTGTGTCGAAAGTATTTTATTGTCAAAGAATCAAAATTTGATCCTACTAGAGTATTCTTCTTTTGTTCGTTGGTGTTGCCGTCGTTGTCATCGTTAATCAACGAGAATTTCATTTGTTGTAAATTCTCAATGTGAAAGATTCGATGATTTGGAATAATTTTTCGTGGTTGAAATATTCTATTCATAATTGGCAAAAGTGAAATTAATTGATAAACATTTTAAAAAATCAATGAAAAAAGTATGAAAAGCATTTAATGATTTGATTGCACGAGAGGATTTTTTCTTTGAATGAATGTATTTTTTATACTTTTGAAAAATTACGAGCGCGAATCTTTGATATGAGAGCATAAAAACAAAATTTGCTCATTCCACTTCAAATGAGCGTACAGATACTAAAACAAGTATTCATTTTTTGACACCAGGAAATTAAAAACGAATTATACCACACATGCAAATAATAGTTAATATTTCAAAAATTTACAAAAAAGGCTCAACAAAATGAAAATGATACTTCATAATTCCTGTAATTCTTGCATTAATGAATAAATAGCAGAACTTACCTGTTCCATTAAATCATCATAGAATACTCTAAGTTTCGACAATCGGTTGACAGTATTGACATAAATTCAGATTCTTACTTATTGATAATATTATTTTCTCTTCATTCTCTTTCGTTTAAATAATATAAAAATTATTCATCATAAAATACGTTCTTAGATTAATACAATATCCTGATTCTATTTGGTTTGTTCCAATACCGAAATTAAGTCATTTACCGTATTTGCAGCATATTCAAATGTCTCAGAAGATCTCTAAGACAGTTTTGCCTCATTTCGTACTTCTTATACTTTCCTTAACTGTTCCGATTTCTAGGACTGGATTTCTATTCAAAGTCAACTTTCCATACAGCCCTTTCCCGCATACAATTTCCGCTCTGATTCATATCTACACCTGTATTTTGGAAGGTATTCTTCCAAACTAAACACTCACTTGCTCGATTTTTTTCAAGAACACAATTAATATTTTCCTCATTCCCAACATCCAAAAACAATCATCATGTCCGAAGACATTATATAATAATACACGCTCGAAAATATTATCATCAATCTGTTTCTATTTCTCACTGATCACATCTAGTCAATTTCAAAAAAAATGCGGAGTTGCCAAACGCAAAGATATGATTTATAATAATCGCAAATGAAACCCAGCCTTCGCCTGCATTACATCCAAAAGATAATCTTTGCATTTCGATCCTATTAAATTGCCGACCAGATTTAAATTTATGAGTACCTATCGAGAGACACAGCAGTGGCGTGTGATAGAAATAAAAGAATAGTTGGAAAGTTACTGTATTTTGTTGCAATGCTTGAGCAATATGTCGAACACTTTCAGCTCCAATGGAATTTCGCATAAGATCGAGTTTTTTAAGTTTCTAGTAAGTGATAGAGTAGTGGTGTGTGATAGAAGTGAAAGAATAGCTGTAAAGTTACTTTATTCTGTTGTAATGCTTGGGCAATATGGGCAGCATCTCTAGGTCGAATGACGCGATAACGAAGATTGAGCTCTGTAAGAGCCTATTGACAAATGTGGTCAATTTTAAAATGTTTTTGTCAGATTGAATTTCGGGTGGGAGTAAATATATAAAGGATAATTGATGAGAATGCAGATGTTGAGGGTGAAATGGAGGAAATTGATAGTATTGTGTGCTTACTTGAAATCTGTGGTACGAATTTTGGATCGCATTTAATCGAAGGCAAATATTGCTAGTAGAGAGAAATAAATGGCGATCGCTTAAGTGATCGAATACTCTGAAAATTATTTCCACTGGTAACGTATGCAGGGATATTGACATTATTTTTAGAATGGGATTTACCGAGTTTCGATCTGAAATTAGGTTTGTGTGGTAAGAACGAAATTATAAGTGTTGTGAAAGAGAAGTGAACTGATTGAATTGTTTTGGAATCCCTATGGAGTCGTTTGAACTCTGAATATTGATTTGCACCGAATTACAGTGAAATGGACAACGAATGATAGTAGATGAGTGAAAATAGTTTCGTCAGGCTAGCTGGGTAAGGGTTGATATGCGTACTGTTTTCATGAGTCAACCTGATTTTGTGGGATTCAGATGTTGAAAGAAAAAAAAATTTTACTGAAATGCGAGTAATAACTTATTTTTCAGTGGTAAACAAGTGTGAAAAAGCTAATGTTTGCTAGAAGATGTAATCAAATGTTAACAGAGATGTAGACCAATGATAAGAGATACTTGATTTCATAAAAAAAAACAACCGAAATCCCAACAATGGTCAACATTCAACCAATATCTTTTTTATATTTTGTATTCTGAATAAAATATAAACTGGATGTTTAATACTAAATATTTAACAAAGAGGGCAGATATTAATTTAGGATTATTTTCTCTTTGATTAATAATATATTTTGTTTATAAGAGGGCTAGTGGATGGATACTGGTTACATTTATAGTAGGATTATTTGTAGATTATGAGACGTTGAAACGATCGATTAATAAATAAAACCCTTAAGAAATTTAACAAATATCTTTCGTTTGATTTTGATTGCCCTTTACAATCGCCATAAAAAAGCAGCAAAAATATATTGTCGAGTTTTTTTTATTAGCCTTATCTTGATGAACACAAAAAGTATCAACACTGATCTCTGTTCTTCTTTTTTTTTATTGTTGAAATATCCGGTTCATAATTTGCAAAATGAAAGCAATCGACGGTTTGATTGTATAAGAAGAGCGTTTTTTTACTCTTTTGAAAAATTACAAGCGCAAATCAATGACATGAGAACATAAAAATGAAAGAATTTGCTCATTCAACTTGAAGTGTGGTGGGTGTGTCGATATTATTTTATGATCAATGAATATGTAATAATATTGAACTTAAGGAACTAAATTTCTTTCTTCTTCTACGATATACCTTTCATGTCCATATTGCAGGTGTATAAGAGAAGAAAAAGAAAAGCGACATGTAATAATATTTACTTTTTATTCGTTCTTTTTCTTGTTCGTATAGCTTGTGAGTTTAAATCTTTTCTTTTACATATAGTTCTTGATATCATAAAGCGAAAGAAAGATATATTCGACTGTCATGTCTTTCGATAGTCACGTAGTCTCGTCGAATCGAACTATTCGACAGCGTTGCCAATTGAAATATGCTCGACATGGACGAATAACTTGGGTAGATCGACACAAATTAGCATCTTTTGTTTTTATATGTATCTTGTAGAATAAATGGGTGGAATATGATTGCATATTCTCATCTGAAGTCACTGACGATGGTTTGCAATCGAATCGAATCGAATTCAATCCCATAAGTAAACATGAGGAAACAAATGAAAAATATCTCGATCTCCAGAATTTACAATCGATTACATGTGCACATGGAAATTTAAGTAAAAACGAGCCAAGAGATATTTTAACTTTGAGAATCAATGGGAAAAAACATCGACTTGGTTTCGATAATATCTATGAATATAATCAATGGAAATGTTTGTTAGATAGTATTTATAATTCATCATGGGATAAAACATGTCAAAATACTCGTGACGAAGATGTTTCTGTAAATATGCTCTACGAATCAGCAACTGGTAGGAGAAAACA
>ERZ781398.979-NODE-979-length-28550-cov-4.401579_pt1 | contig 28550 bp, 32 predicted proteins | sample MGYA00433077_ERZ781398 | MGnify/ENA primary metagenome ERZ781398 (study PRJEB29847, sample SAMN06458254) | wastewater metagenome | isolation source: Wastewater bioreactor | place: South Africa: Cape Town | study: EMG produced TPA metagenomics assembly of the... | reverse complement strand
ATTTAAGTAGATTTACAAGAAATTTGATAGCTTTTTTTATTTCGTATTGTTAAAGGAACACAAAGCAAAAAAAAACAAAAATGACAACTTATGAAAGTTTATGTTCTTTTAATTACATAAATATGAATAAGGCCTTGCTTACGAGGAGTGATTGGCTTTTATTTTTTGTCGTGTGCAACCATGCATTAAAAACTGATGTGCATTCAGTCTAACCTTGTAAAAAATATACGTTATTGATGCATGTGACTGTATCGCTAATTTGTATTCGAACCATTTGAAGGTGTCAAAGAAATGGATTCATCTACACAATCGAATGCAGCATATGAAGGCGAGCAAATACCGCTGAAAAAAGATGCAAATATATCTCAATCAAAGCGTTCTGTAGTTACATCATTTGTAGCTCTTTGTTTGTGTTGTATGTTACTAAATTTTGCATCGAAAACTAGTTTAAAATTAAATGAAAACATCAACATATATGGTAATGTTGGCATTATTTCATCGGCAATTATCACTGGATGTACTCTCGTAGCTGGCATGTTTTTGCCGAATCCGATGATATATATTCTCGGTTACTGGTGGATACTATTTACGTTTATTATCACGATAGTTTTATATACGAGTGCAATTTTTATGGGTAAATTATCTTGGATTAATTTTGTAGCATCGGGTCTTCTCGGTTTAATGACTTCACCTTTCGAAACTGTTAAAGGATCGTTTATAACTGAACTGAGTATGAACTATGCACAAATTACAGAACAAACAACTGATATTATAATTCCACGTTTTTTCGGTATTTTCAATGGAATCTATCAAATAAGTGAGAAGAACAATTTTCGAAACGAAAATGTAGATGAAATAGAATCGAATTGACTTTTAACAGGTGGTATTGGAAGTGGTTTAGCTATTCATCTTATTTTTTCGAATCATCCACTAGCAAAAAATACAACGCATTCTTCTCTATGTGGTGCGTATTTTCATGCATATAAAATAAGAAAATCACCTGATGTCTTTATCACACAGTCTACCGTATGTACAACGATAAATTATATTGTTGTAATTCTTATATCTACGTATTATTATTATTTTTAGCTTATGACTGCGTTTGGAATATGCATAGGAACTGTTTTAATTGCTGGTATTTTACTTATTATTTTCATAAAAGATAAAAGTTCGAAACGTTCTGCATCAAGTGAGTCGTTTTTGTTTGGTTATAATTATATTATCTGTGCGATTCATCGTTTAGATGACTTTCGTTCGATCGTATTCAATATCGGTCATTCTCTAAAGGCTACTTTTCGAAAAATGATCGAACTCAAGCAACAATTGCTCGTTCCACTTGCTTTTTGGATTGGATTTAATCAACAATATATCGAAGGACTCTTTTACCTTGTAAGAATATATAAATCTACAAATGAATAATTAAGAGATATTAACTACGATTGTATTTAGGCTTTTGTAAGTTGTTCTTTGGGAATTCAATCCGTGGGTGAGTAAATCGATTATGATTTGTTATGACTGAGCACTAGATTTTTCATTAATTAGGACTTGTTGTATTCAGCTATCGTATCGCTCAATTGGTGGGTAGTGTAATATGTGGGTACATTGTTTCATATACTGGCCGATGGTTATGTATGGCACTTTCAACGATCGCTTATTACGCACTTCTAGTGGTTATGTATCGATGGTATCCAACTGGTGATGATGAAACTCTTGCAATACTCGTCGTAATTTCTGTATTTTGGGGCTTAGCTGTTGCTTGTTTCAATGTCACTACGAATAGTAATGCAGAATATTTTTTTTCTATTCTAATTTTGCTGCTTGTTTTTCCTATTATGTGTAGGTATCTATGGACAATTGTTTTCAAATGAGAGTATGTCACAAACATCAACGATGGTCAAAAAAGAGAACGCAACTCCAACTGGATTCTCCAATTATAGTTTTTGGAAAGCATTGGGTGCTTTTTGCATGGCTGTTCTAGCATCTCTTATGATTGTCAAAGGAATTCTTTTGATATTAACTTTTCTTCTTACTATAAGTGTTGTTGCTTTTGCTATTCTCGAATATCTTCTTCAAAAACAACAATATACATCTTTTTGATATTGATAATTTTAGATAAATATGTTAATAATTTTCATATTTTCTATCCTGTTCTCATTGAGCATGACTGATTCTGAAAGAACTCAATGTCGTCAATTTTCCTACGAAAATCCGTCAATACGAAGTGATTATAACAATGGATGGAAGCCATGCAATCAGTACGAATCAGGCGATCTTTTCGAAGATATGTGTCCATCGAATAAAAACTTCGGTCTTCGTTGTGCTAGAAAGTTTCTTAAATGTGGCATTAATGGTGATATTGATCTGTGCATCGTTAAAAATCCTATGTATAATTCTCAATATGAATTCTATGAACTCTTTCGATATCTTATTTCAAAATGGCCTATTGATAATTTTAATGAAACCTTAGAATTTGCTCGACGTCTTCAACCACCAAATGGCAATGAAAATGGTGCATTTAATGCTCTAGCTGACACGTGGCTTCGTCATCAATATTCTGATGATTATATTCGAGTGAAAAACGAACTCGTCAAGTTACACATTAATGAACGGACACTTTCATGTATACTCATTCAACTTTGTCAGACACTTGACTCAGTTGAACTTACAGGTCGTGTTAAAACGGTTTATTCACTATGGAATAAACAACAGCGATCTACGAATGGACAAATAGAACATTCGTTAATTGCTGATCAGTTGTCAGTAAAAATCATCGTTGATTCAATAGCTGATTGTTATGTTGTTCGAGATAAAATTGAACAAAGGTTTTCTGTTGTACGTATAACTGAGTACATTGCAATGCCTAAAGAGTCTGGTTATCAAGCTCTTCATATGATCATTGTGGGATTGTATCCAGGACAATTTGTTGAACTGCAAATATTGACAAAAGATATGGATCAAATTCAAATTGGTAATTTTCATAGTCAATATAAGGCAAAGGAAGATGAATTTTTCTGGAAATAACATATTTTTTTTTTATTAATCTACTGATTATCTTCATCAGAAACATAGAGATATTCATCCAGCTCAATTTCAATCAGGTTTATTCAATACCTACAAATCAAGAATACAGAGAGCGATTCAATGACTGAATTCCTCTATCTAACAAATTTTCATACGCTTACTAATGTTCTAAAGGATTATTTAAAAGCCAGTTCATGACAATATATTTTGAAAACTAGATATTCGTTTTTTATAAGCTCAACAAATCGATTTGAATGGCGGGTTCATCGTATCAGATTACAGCAAACTAATGAATAATTTCTCGCATAATATCGATTTAATTTCAACCGATTGTCTTCTCAGCAACCAACGAACGATTAGATGGCTCAAAACTAAAATATCTATAAGAAGTTCAGCTCGGCAAAAGCATGTTGTTTCGCTTGTTTTGTAAGGTCAATGGATGAATCATTCATTAGTTTAATTTTTGTATTTACTCGATCAGAAACTGAATGATTATACACGCAAACAATAGTTTATACTGCTGACATATACCATTAATATATAATCGAATCGAACATAAAGAAAACGATTGTGACAATAGAAACACAATGAAAAAATATTCAGTTTTTTGTCAAAATACTCAATTAAAAATTTTAAATATCTACCTATCAACTCGGACTCTCCGACCTCGACTACGCAAGGTCCGATCAGCTTTCAATCAGGATTGGTCACTATTGTGAGTTTGCAAAATTGATGTTCTTTTGACCCTGGATGCAAGCATACACACACAAATGAACGATTGGTTTTTCATATGATTCTCTTTACAGTCGAGGGAATATAGATTACCTTGGACTTTTTTCATTAGAAAATTCTATATTTCTCTTTTTATTTCGCTAAATATAAATACAATAATATGGATTCGATCGAGTTTGTGATGGGTGGAAAAAGAGGAAAAGAAGAGAGATTTATATTCGGTAAAAAACCGACTTGAAGTTTTATGCTGATACAATATTCTTTGACCTATTGATGATGATCCATGGTCGAATTAGCACGGCCATACAACACGGTACATGGCACACGTGTCATTTACGATAAAATACGACTGTAAACTGTGTAAAATGATCCTATACGCTACCGTTTCGTATCGTCACGTCGACCGTATTGATCGCCCTGGAAACATATACTCGAAATGAATCAGCATATGCTTGGACTAAATCAGCAGAGTCTTTCGTTACTTCAATCACAATTTGAAAAAAATATATTCAGTTTAAGAGAAAAAGATAAGACTTTGTGTACTACCATTTAACGCACAGAAACAACATACAATGCTTGCATGAACATTCAAATTGTAGAGACTCATATTTATGAACCGATCAATATTTCTACATGTATACAAGATAAGACACTGACAAAACATGTTATCAGAAACCTATATACGATATATTTCAGAAATTTGTTTTTGTTTTACATTTATTCATCGTACAAAACTAAACAACGAACTTCAACACTTGTTTGTTTTTCATTGGGTATTGGTTCGTTTTCATTATTAAAAGCTGTATGACAAGCAAATCGAGCAACATCATGATTGGTATCAGCCATTTTAAAAGCATACATTTCATTGGATTGCATTCGACTTAGATAATACCATTTATGTGCATCAGCAGCATTACGTGAAGTAAGTAGACCTGCACCATGTAATTTAGCTCCTTGAACTGTGTACGGATGAACATCTTTCTCGGGATCAACAGATTGAAAATCACAAATTGTCAATGGTTTTTGTGTGATTGGATTGGCACCTAGTGGTCGCCAAACATTAATAACTTGAACTCGATTTTTCATGACTTTTTCAGTTTCTTCTTTGCCAAGTAAAATTTCGGCTAATTGTGGAATTGCAAATTCAGCAATATCAACATGAGGATAGACAGCAGGTTCACGATGACTATCATCAGGTTTTTCATCGGGTTCTAATAAACCTCGACTACGAAAAGCATAATTATAAACAATAACTCGTGAAGCACTTAAACGTTGCTTGAGAATATCACTAATTTCTTGATAGTAAAGTTTTTGTTCGTCACTGCCTTCGGCAAATTCTTCTTGTATATTACCATTATATTTAAGTATTTCAAAACCATTCGTATCAAGGTCAACATTGTTCTCTCTGTCTCGTAGATCATGTAAAGTCATACGAACATAAACATGTTCGAGATTTGATCGATGTTCTGTATGAATTGAATAGGGTACGACACATGGAGGAAGACCATCGGTAGTTGATCGATAATAATTTATATCTCCTGTGATATCAACACCCATGATTCTATGATGAATTTTGCTTTTATTCAACGAGAACTACTGATAGTATGATGAAAAGAAAAACGGAGCAGGTGGTCGTATTTATAGAGATATCAAACGAAAGCACAAAAAAAGAGATTAAAAAAAAGCAACGTAACTGTGTCACAAGATAAGAAAACGAAGTGCAAAAGTATAATTTGTCATGACCTAATTTTAACCAATTTTATGACAAGGAACGAATTTTATTCTCACATAGCAACAATTTGTTCTTCAATGCAATGTTTAGTTACAACTTGATTCGAAAAACACCCTCAAGATAGTTATTTATTTAAAAAATGTGTATAATTCAGCAGTATTTTGACTATATCCACCATTTCGAAGACCACCACTAAGTAGTACTGTACCATTTGATAATAAACATGCAGCATGATAGCATCGATACGAATACATATCACCACTATCTGACCATGTTCCTTTGATTGGATCATATAATTCTGTACTATTAAAACTTACTGTAGAAGGAAAACCAAGATTACCACCGGTAATTAAAACTTGTCCATTCGGTAAAACCGTTGCTGTATGATACAGTCGTTCATATTTTATACTGCCAGCCGTTGTCCAAGTATCATCTCTTGAATCGTAGACTTCAGCAGTTTTAATCATAGTAGAACGATCAAGAGTTCCGCCAGCAATTAATAGTTTTCCATTTTGTAATTGAGATACAGTATGAAGAGCACGTGGATTGCTCATAGAACCACGTTTTATCCACATGTCTTTCATTGGATCATAGAGTTCAGTTGTATTTAAAACGGTATAATTCGAATCTACACCACCAATAATCAAAACTTGTCCCGTTGAAAGAAGAGATGCTGTATGTCCATAACGTGCAGTTATCGGCTCGTTTTTCGTACTTGTCCATTGTCCAGTCGATGGATCATACAATTCAGACATATTCGCATGACCTCTTCGACCAATTCCGCCAACAACTAGTACTTTTCCATTAGACAGCAAAGTAGCCGTATGTCGAGATCGTTCAACAGTCAAATTACCAGTCGCACTCCATTGTCCAGTCAATGGATCATATAATTCAGCTGTATTCATCGGTAAACCATCGTTATTCTCTCCACCAACAACTAAAACTTTTCCATTAGATAAAACCGTTGCTGTATGAATAAATCGAACATCAGACATGCCACCAGTTAACGTCCATTTTCCAGTCAATGGATCGTACAATTCAGCTGTTTTTCCATTATCTCTTTCCCATGTACCAACTGCTAGAACTTTGCCATTTGCTAAGAGAGACATCGTATGATAAAAACGTTCATAATGAAGTGGCTCAGCAATTGACCATTCAAAGTCAGTTCTTACATTCGATATCAAACAAATAAAAACTACCGAAAAAATCATAAGTTACTAATTCAATTTCAAAAATCAATATTTATATCTCTCATTCGTTTATCTTCGATTACTCATTCGATGAGAAACAAAAGCAAATAACATCTGGATAATTCAATCTTTATTTCTAACACAAAAAACGATTCTAACGAAACAATAACAACAACAAAAAAAAACAACAACATTGCATCAGCCAGTGCGTGGTACATGCATAACATTTCCATCATCATCAACATAGATAAGTACTCGATCGAAACGTAAATCTTTCGTTACTTTTGTTTGATCAGTAACAATGAACACATTTGTAAAACCTTTTTAAACATAAAAAACTAATAATTCAATCGAACATCGAACTAAATCTACCTGTTTCTTCTTTGATTCTCTCTACTGCTTCTTCTCCATTTGTACCAAGGAGATCAGGCCATGCTCGGAATTTAATCGATGGTTCATAATCACTTTCTATACAAAACATATATCAAATATATATCAAATTAATTCAATTAAAACTAACTAATCGATTTCGTACGTAGAATTGAGCAAACAGGAATATCAATAAATTGTGTTCGACCTCTGCCTAATAATTTGACTTCAATGAATTTATCATTTTGAAATAGCAACTCATGAAATTCATTGAAAATCTTTGCATTAATCATGTACGTATGTCCATAGATAACATTCGTTACAACATAACTAATATTGAACATAACTGGAAAGACATTTGCACGTGAAACATGTACGGCAAATGTTCGAAGAGGAGTTTTAACTGTTGCATCATCGATTTCAACGAGAAAATAACTATTTCGTGGTAGACCTATCGTCGAACCTAATACATGAAACACTTGACCAGTGATTATATGTTGATTATCCCAAGCCGACGATAGTTTTCCTGCGAATAGCAAACAAAAGCACGACATGAACAACATCATCATTTCTCTTTCGGAATGACCTACTCAATGAACGTATATGCAAACGGTCAGATATGAATGAATATTCTTTGTTTTTATTACGACCATTCAAAAAAAAGCAAACAAAACGGGAGAGGGAAAAGTTTTATTTCGTTTGATTCGATTGTTGTGCCAATTGCTGTTGTTGTTGTTTCAAAGCGTCGAGTTGTTGAGCTTCGACAGCGTGAAAATACGCATTTTCAGCTGCACGACCACGTTCACTAAATGCACCGGTAATTGAACCGGCTTGATCGGATAAATGATAGTTTTGTTCGTTTGAAGACATTTGATTATTTGTCAGACAGAAGTCAAATTTTCTCTCTATATATCTATTCGTTATTATTCATTCTGACGTCAGATTTCTACGATTGGCTAGAAAACCAAACCAACGAATACTAAACACTCTTATTTATTCATTCATCATTCGAAAAGAAAATATGGTTAAACTCGCTCTACAACTCAAAGCCAATCTCGAAAACGTAACGGATTTTCGCATCGAATCTCCGGAGAATTTTATTTGGTATTTAAAATTCGAATGTTCGAAATGTCACGAGAAATCCGATAAATATCACGATATCAATCTTCAGGAATCATCGAGCATTGCCGGCAGTCGAGGCGATGCTAATTTCATCATGAAATGTAAATTTTGCTCGTCCGAAGGCAATCTTAATATCGAACCAGTGAAGCCAGTTTTTAATTATACAAATGACGATTCAGATAGTCATGTTTTTAAATCTGTGGTTATCTTCGATTGTCGAGGCATCGAACCAATCGATTGGCAGCCAGGTGATGGTTGGATTTGTCAAGGCACTGAATCGAACACGAAATTTCCAGGTATTGATCTTTCAGAAAACAAAGAATGGACGGATTACGATGAAAAAACGAAGGAACCCGTCGGTATTAATGAACTCGAATTTAAATTTATCAAAGTTAAATAAAAAAAAAAGGCAACAGAGTGTTTCTTTTTTCTTTTTTCTTTTCTCTTTCGAAAATAAACTTGACCTATGTCGTCCAGACGATATCATATATACATTGCACAGACTAGTCGATTTTCATTCGAATACAAGAGCGAGAATATGTCATCGTCAACAACGATCATCCCTGATGAATACGAATCATCAATGAATCAATTACGTTCGTTATTACCGAACAATGATTCGAAATCAATGTCCGATTACGATGTCGTTCGATCAGCGACCGATTATATTCAAACACTAATTCAAGACTCGAATCAAGACAAATCCTAAGATGCTTTTCGTTTTTTTTTGTTTTGTTTATAAATAAAAAAACAAACAAACAACAATACACGGCTAATGTAAGATAAGTAAAATACAAAACTATATTTAATCAAGAAAAGACACTCGAAAAGTCTCTTCTTGTCAAAGTCAAAGAAGAAGAGTCGATTCTCTTCTTCTTAGTCATTAATCAAATTTAAAAACAATCCATTTTTTCAGCCGTCATTGTTGCTTGTTCATTGAGTATGAGCGCTTTTTCGTGTAGTTGATAATGAACAAGTTGAACTTTTTGATAGAGCATCGTGCGAATGTCGGTTAATTGATAGGGACTAAGATCGAGTTGAAAAGCTTCTTCCGACGACGGTTCACCGCCGGCATCTTTTCGATAATTATGAAACAGAGAACTGTGCAGAGCATCGTCGGCTGTCAAACGTTTGTGTGGATCCATGAGCAACAGTTGTTCGAGTAGATCGAGAGCTGTTGGATCGAGATTTGGCACAATTGCGTCGGAGATCACGAACGATTTGCCGTAGTGAGTCGAACATTGCGAAAGCAATCGACGGAGAACATTGAGCGATTTGTCGGAAATCGTTGGATAGGCGAATTTGTGTTCGTAGGCAGGAAAACCCAATGAACCACAACGACGATCGAGAATCAGCCGAAGTTGATCGAGATAATGTCGACCAGGAAAGATCGCTTGACCGAAGATTAATTCACCCAAAATACAACCAACTGACCACATGTCCATCGCCGATGAATACGTGCCTTCGCAGAGCATCAGCTCAGGAGCACGATACCATCGAGTACAGACTAGAAAAACGTCTCATTCATCTTGCTGAACATCAAAATTTCGTCAATTTACCATAGCCTGTCATTGGCTTGTTCATTTCCTCTTCGGGCACACGCGCCAAGCCGAAATCTCCGATGCGTACGTGCCCATCGAGATCGACGAAGATATTTCCCGGTTTCAAATCTCGATGGAGAACTTTAGCCGAATGAATGAATTTCAATGCACGCAGCATTTGATAGAGAAAATGTGGAATATGACTGCTCGTAATGATTCGTTTGTCGAGCGGTCGTTGATTGTTCATTTTAATTAATTGATGAAGATCTAAACGCATGAGATTGGTGACTAAATAGATTTCTCTCATTTGTTCGGCGCTGTTCGCCGGCGTGTAACAATCGAGTACTTGAACGATATTATCGTGTTTGAGCGGTGTGAGAATGCAGATTTCACGTAACGATCGAGAATAGAAGAGTTTCGCTTCGATGGCGTTGATTGTTGGCAATTTGATTTTTTTAATTGCAACTTTTCGTTGAAGTAGAGCGTCGTAGGCGGATATGACCTGACCGTATGCACCTGAACCGATCGTTTTCGGTTGAGAATATCGAGAACCTAGATGAAAAACATGTCCATCGATGATAAGATTATTGTTGTTATTTAATGGTGGCGGTGGTGCATAACGACGACGAGAAGAACTATCACGATTGATTTCATCATAATCGAAAGATTCTAAATATAATGACAAGTGCTTTTTTTTCTCTCTCTCTCTCTCTTCTGATTAACATTGGTTCACTTACGATTGGTATCACGCGGCATGACCCGAGTTACTAGTGAATAATTCACATATGGCCAAAGTCTATTTATAGACGATATTTGAAAGAAAAGAAACAAACAACGAGGTCTAACGCCTTGATTCGATATCTATATGTTCATATATGAAGTATTCTCTTTTGTCATTGTTTCATCGATAGAGAATTTTATTCAATATAAATCAAGGTTAGAATATGTCTGTCTAGAGATGATTTTTAACAAGAACATTTCGATAAAGTCGAACAATACGGCTGATCTGTTGGTTCGAATTCGAAATATTTGTTATATCTCGATATACGTAAAATGTGAGTCAATTCAGCATTTAAATATTCCGATGGATTGTTCATCTAGAGGTAAAGAGTAGAGTTTTATTTATTTATTTTTTGTTTGTATACCGAGAAAATAATTGATTGATCAAGTTGAAATTGATGTTCGATCGGACCAAAGCATCGAATGGATAATCATCAATTGTTGTTTGATTTTTAAATAAACGATAGGTGCATGAAGTAAATTTAATCGTACCAATTAGATTTTCGAGTTCTTTATTTTGAACACAAATCGGTCGAGTAAAACCGATATCAACAGCCCAGGAAATCAAATCATTCTCGCATATCGCACCGCTTAAACAATCAGCTGTAAATACAAAGTCTCTCTCTCAATCTCAAATTCATACCCCAGAGAACTTTATTGGCCTGTAATTCTTGAGGTATAGGTCGATCAGCATAAACATCACTGAAATAAAACTCACCGCCAAATTAATCAGAAGATTTTGTTGTTTAACGAAGGAAAAATTATACTTTTAACATTGAATAAACTTGTTTTTTATCCGGACTTAAATTGACAACACAGTTCGTTCTGAATATGAAATTCAATTGATAAAATTCGAATTCGATTCAAGTCCTTTGTCAGCTGTTAATTCTTCGATTTTACCCAAACGAAATTCAACATTTGCTCGTTCGAAACCGAATTCTTTTGTATGATAATCAATAAAACTTCTTGCTACATTCAACTGAATTGAAATTGTTGTTATTGTTTTTCGTTTCTTGAATTACAAAACTCACTTGTTTCTCAGTCATATCGACTCCAACAACATATCTATTCGGACCGACTAAACTCTTGAGGGGTGATAGAACTTCAGGATGTATTTTTTTCAAAATATCTCCAATAAAATTCGGCACAGCAGCTTTCGTACAACAAGCATCGCTTGATTTTTGTAATTGTGTGTTGACGAGATGTCAGCACTTGTCAGTCAATCGAATCTCATTCGGTTTTCTTTTTGTGTTTCACAAGCCAATCGACGAAGAAATATTCTATGGAGGATTTCAATGTCATTCTTTAATGGTAAAGCAGCCGTGTGTATGTCGAATATGTTGTAAAAATTTTCTATTTTATTTGTCTGTTTGTTTTTTTCTTTTCGTAAAATCCAGATGACTTCAGCGGTGCCAAATACCGCATCAATCGATGATGAGTCTACATCTACAAGTAATTTCAAACGACGTCGTTCATCGATTGTTTCACCTCTTATCGAACAATCGCCGTCGAAACGCGTACGTTCAACATCATCGTCACCACATAATCTTCAAACGATGTTTTCATGTTTAAATGATATTGTTCAATCACATCGAAATCTTGTTCGTGAATATATTGACTTGCAAATACGTGATCGAACTGATCTAACAACTGATGAACAACGTTTTATTCAAGCTGAAGAAGAACTAATCGAAAAAATCGAACGCAATCTTCAAGATATGAATTCATCTGTATTGAATACATCAGCATTGAAAAGTTTCTCCGTCGATCGTGTTAAACATGAGAGTGAAATTTTAAAACGAATCGATCATTTAAAAAGTCAAGGCAAATGGTCGAATCAACGTTTAGTTAAAATTCAAGAGGCCAAAAAACGTAAAACACATTGGGACTATTTGCTCGATGAAATGCGTTGGTTAGCCGAAGATTTTGCACATGAAAAACGTTGGAAACAAATGATGGCCAAGAAACTCTCGCTCGCCATTCTCAAGTATTTTCGAGAGAAAAATCAAGCCGAAAATCAACAACAACGTGACGAACTCAAACGTTTGCGTAAACAAGCTCTGTTCGTTTGCAAAGAAGTCATGATGTTCTGGAAGAATATGCATAAAATAGCCGAATACAAAGAACAAACACGTATTCAGGAACTAAAAAAACATCAATTGGATTTACATTTAAATTTTATTGTCGATCAAACGGAGAAATACTCCGATTGGCTTGTTCAATCATTGAAAACTGATGATGATGAAACGAAATCAACAACAACGGCGGCAACAACAACGAATGAAGATAATGATGAAGATTTTAATTTCACTGAAGATATGAATGATGAGGACAATGAAGAAACAATCGAACGTGAAGAACAAGAAGAACCTGAGATAAATCCCGAAAATGAAATCAAAGAACTCGAAGCCGATCAAGAAGAATCAATTGATACACTTCTGAAAAAATACTACGGCATCGATCTGTCGAATTCATCGAGTGAAAAAGAAAACAATCAACCTGATGAACAAACATCATCTGAAAACAAACAAATCAGTGATCTCGCATCAACAGCTCAAGCTCTTCAGCCCACAGGTTTTACTCTAAATACAACTGAAGTTAAAACACCGGTGCCATTTCTTCTCAAACATTCACTTCGAGAATATCAACATGTCGGTTTAGATTGGCTTGTGACGTTGTATGAGAATAAATTAAATTGTATTCTTGCCGATGAAATGGGCTTAGGAAAAACCATTCAAACAATCGCATTACTCGCTCATTTAGCTTGTGAAAAAGGCGTCTGGGGTCCACATTTAATCGTCGTACCAACGAGTGTAATGTTAAATTGGGAATTAGAATTTAAAAAATGGTGTCCAGCCTTTAAAATTCTCACCTATTACGGTTCAGTTAAAGAACGTCAATTGAAACGAACCGGCTGGACGAAAGTCAACGCATTTCATGTTTGTATAACTTCGTACAAACTTGTTCTTCAAGATGCCAAAGCATTTCGAAGAAAGAAATGGAAATATTTAATTCTTGATGAAGCTCAAAATATAAAAAATTTCAAATCACAACGTTGGCAAACGCTACTAAACTTTCATTCTCAACGTCGTTTGCTGTTAACCGGTACGCCTCTTCAAAATTCGCTCATGGAACTCTGGTCACTCATGCATTTTCTCATGCCGAATCTGTTCGCATCACATCACGAATTTCGTGAATGGTTTTCGAATCCGTTGACCGAACGTATCGAGCAAGGCATTATGAATTCCAACGATTCATTAATCAAACGTTTGCATAAAGTTCTTCGTCCGTTTATTCTTCGTCGATTGAAAATCGATGTCGAAAAGCAAATGCCGAAGAAACACGAACATGTGATCATGTGTCATCTATCGAAACGACAACGTCAATTGTACGATGATTTCATTCAATGTAAATCGACTCGAGATATTATTCAACAGGGACATTACATGTCAGTCATAAATATCCTCATGCAATTGAGAAAAGTTTGCAATCATCCTGATCTATTCGAATCGAGACCGATTGTTTCGCCATTATCCATGCCAAGAAAAACGATACAATACGAAATTCCCAAACTACTCGAACGGATCGAATTCAAAAATCCCTATCTCGATTTCGATCTGCCACCGAACGATACATTTCTTTGTTTTCGAATTAAATTTACACTTCAAGCAACCAAACAGCTTATTCTCGAATCGTTGAATCAATTCGATGATAATCAACGGCAAATTCTTCAGTTAACAACCGAAATCATCGAACGATATCGAACGAGTTCGATTTGGTATCAAACAAATCCGATTTCCCTACGTTCGAAAACGATCAGACCGACTCGTATTTCCGATGATGATGATTATCAACCTGAACAACTCTTCTATGACATTTGTCAACAACGACAACAGGAACGTTTAGCTCGTTATGATTTAATCTGTCGTTTGAACTCAGATCGATGTCAATCACGACCATTGTACGGTGCTGATGTTCTCAAACAAGTTCAATTAGCAATGAAATCATGTTCGTACGATCATCAAACGAGTTTCAATGGTTATTCATCATGTTTAAATATTCATCAAGATATTCAAACGATAAAAGATTATTTTTCAACAACAAATACATTGAAAAATTTAATTCAAACAAATAAACAACTACTCGAGAATTGTCACGATATTCTTAAACGATTTCTTATGTGTACAACGAAAGTTCTCGCATCACCGATTGATCTCTGTCAATTCAACGGTATTTCAGCGAAAATGACCAAGCCTAAGATTGAAATTCTTTCATCAACTGATTTCGATGTACTTTCTTCGTTGAATGAAATCAAACAGAACATGTTTCTTCAATTTCCTGAACGTCGTTTGATACAATACGATTGCGGTAAATTGCAAACGCTCGATCTTCTCTTAGCACGTTTGAAACGTGAAAAACATCGTTGTTTAATATTTACACAAATGACGAAAATGCTCGATGTACTCGAATTATTTCTTAACTATCATGGTTATACATATGTTCGACTCGATGGTACAACGCCGATTCTTCAACGACAAATTCTCATGGAACGTTTTAATAGCGACGAGAAAATCTTTGTTTTTATTCTTTCGACACGTGCCGGTGGCATTGGCGTGAATTTAACCGGCGCTGATACGGTTATTTTCTACGATTCCGATTGGAATCCAACGATGGACGCACAAGCACAAGATCGTTGCCATCGTATTGGTCAAACGAAAGATGTACATATCTATCGATTAATAAGTAAGAATACGATCGAAGAAAATATTTTGAAAAAAGCCAATCAAAAACGTTTACTCGGTGATTTAACAATCGACGGTGGTAGTTTCGATATGTCCTATTTTAAAAAGAATAATCTATGCGAATTATTCGATCAAAATCAAACGTTAGAAGATATCGTTCGAGAACGAAATCAAATGCAAGAACAATTTGAAAGTACACGAAATGAAAATTCGAATTTAACATTGACACAATACGAACAAGCGCTGGCAGCGTGTGAAGATGAAACCGATCGAAATGCAGCCGAAGAATTAAATAAAGAAGTGAAGGCGGATTTAAATGAATTCAATGAAGATGAAAATACGGAATTGAATGAAGATCAACTGATTGAAAAACAAAAACAACAAATGAATAAAATCGAAGAAGATTTGAAAGTACTCGATGAACAACTTCGTCCAATTGAACGATATGCACTACGTTGTGTTGAAGTCTATCGACATGAACATCAACTAGCACAGATTGCACCCAATACGTATGTTGATGCTGAACAAATACGTAAAGATTGGGAATTATCGAGATTGAAAACATTAAAAGAACAAGAAGAAAAACAATATGAACTCGAAGATGATGAAATGATGTACACATATGCAATTGATAATGAACGACAAATTAAATATAATTATACATATTCAGCTGCACAAAATAGTTTAGTTGCCAATGAATTAGCTAAACACGAGAAGATATCAGCAGCTGTTGCAGCTAGTCAAATACCACCACCACCACCACCGCCAACAGTTGTCATTCCAACACCACGAGTAATCACGCCTCCTTCTCGTCGACCAGTTATGATCAAACGTCCAGTTCAAACGCCAAATGAAAACTTTCGACGACGTCGATTACAAATCCCAAGTAGTCCTAGTCCAGTTGTTGTTGCAGCAACACCACCACCGCAGCCATCTCTTCCTCCTCCAGCTCTAATTCAAAAGCCCAATACACTCAACAAATCTCGTTCAATTAATAATCGAAATAATATTAATAATAATCATAATAATCATGATGATTGTGTCGATTCAAGTACACTTCTTGTTGCTGATGATTCCGATGACGATGAATTTAATAGTAATAATAATCGTATTTATTCATCGAAATCGACGACAACACTTTCATCAATTACTCGAAAACCTATTTCACAAATAGCACGTGTTACACCTAATTCATCTTCAACAACATCAACAACATCAAACAATCAACAACAAATTTGGATTGTCAATTCTCTTGATCAACAATCGGTTTTATCATTAATCAATTGTATGAATCCAAATACATCACCGAAAACATCAACGAATTCATCATCGGTTACCAATCTTCTCACACAACAACAACCTCGTTCATCATCAACAGCCGGCACTGTTTATCAAATACGTTCAACACAAAATCAACAACAACAACAACAACAACAATCACAGAATGTCGTTTATCAAATACAAAATGGTCGAATAGTTCAATCAACTAAAAAGACAACATAAATCACAGATTCTCTCTCTCTCTTTTCTTTCAACAGTGTATCCTTTGTTTTTCTCGGTGTTGTCTCAACGACTTATATGCATACAGTCATATACAAAAAACTAAACATTAATTTCTTTTCTTTTTCTACATGTGTGCGTTCTCTGTCTGTTCTATTAATATGAAAATATAAACTTAACAATTAAGCAATCGAATGATCTTTTAATGATGTCTCTTCTTCTTCTTCTTCTTCGATTTCGGGACAAATCGATAATTTTTTTGTTCGAATTTTCAGTTCAGTATCATCGATTGGTTCGCCGGATCGTTCGGCTTGTTGTACCGTATCAGGTAGAGCCGGTTTCGTACGTGTTTCAGGCAGAAATAGCGCACAAATCGCAGCAATAAATGTAGCAAAACTAAAAATAATATACGGCAATGGAAACCAAACCGATTGAGCTAGAAGAGAGATTTGCGGAGCCCAAACGCCGCCTATTCGTGCAATACCAACTGTAAGACCGACGCCTGTCGAACGGATCGTTGTTGGAAATGTTTCCGATGTATAAATCCACGAGAGACCTTGTGCAGCTGAAATGAATAATTTGGCGAAAAGTGCAGCTGCAATACTAAATAAATGATCGCGACCAATATCATGTACAGTCGGTATGATAACAATCGAAAGTGAACAAAGAAGAAAGAAAATTATCAACGGGTATTTTCGATCGAATTTTGTCGCACAAAATTGACACAAACAAACGCCAACGAGTTCAGCAAAAATCGAGTATAGAAAGATTTCATATGGCCAATTGCTTGTCAATGATGTTATGCCCATGCCAATGCCTAAATAGACCATGAGATTGGTCATCATTATATAGAATATAATCAAACAACGTCGACGCATCACTGACGATTGAAAAAGACTTATTAAAACATTTGTATACGAGTAACGTTTTTGAGGTATACGTGTTTCACGTTCTAAAGCATCGAAGAGTCTCTTGTTTCTATCTACATTGTTCAATTCTCGACCATTGATCAAACCGATACGTTCGAGAACTTTACGAGCTTGTCGTAATTGACGTGTCGTTGCAAGCCAACGAGCTGATTCTGGTACACAACAATAATAGAAAAGAAATGGCATGACATAAACTGTGAGAATCCACATTGTCATTGCCCAATCACGTGTAAAATAATAGATGCCCATGATGAGTAATTCGCCTAATGTATAAAAATATGAAAGTATATTACTAGCAAGTACACGTCGTTTAGCTGAAGTCATTTCAAGTAGAAGAACTAATGAAATTGAATAGGTCGTTTGAGCAAAACCGGTTAGAAGACGACTAAGAGTAAATATGATTAATTTATTCATAGGTGACATATTCGAATGCATGAATAATTGTGTAAAATTGAAAACAACAGCTAAAAGTAGAATTAACCAAAACATAGTCGTTCGTCGACCGAATTTATCCGACATTATTCCTGATAGTAATGATCCACTTGTGCCTATGATATATGCATTTTGTGTGATACCTTTTAAATGTAATTGATCACAAACAAGATTCCAATCAGTTGAAATTGTTGTGCCATAATACGTTTGATTAAAAACCCAATTCGAACATTTTTTCAATTGTTTGCCTTGAGATGTTATTTCGTAGATAAAACATCGTCGTTCTTTAATGTTATTCGACAAGAATTGTTCATGAACCGGTGTCCACTTATCAAAACTATCGGTGTCATTCGTTAGATTCACTTGACATCGATGGTCAGGTGTTGCAGCAATGAATACATAACTAAATGCAGTCATTGCAGGCACAACAGCAAGTAAACCAACGAGGAAAAATTGAATTTTTTGATAACGACCAAATGATCCAACATTTTCTAGTAATTGATCGATTGCCTTGAGTTTTGCTGGTGTTGATGATGCATTAGGTTGATCTTGAGTATTTGTTCGTTGAAATAAGTCTAGAAGCGAATGACGACGACTATTGTCGGGTACAGACATTTCGATATTCGACAATGGATTAGATTTACATGTATATATTTGAGTTTTACTACAAGTTTCACCTTTTGTTTTGAAGGTCACGAAATCATTTAAAACACAATTGTTTTTTTATAGCATTGTAATCGATGCACTTTCGGATTTTGACAGCTCAAATGCTTTTGTTTTTTTTCATGTTCGGCAAAAAAAAGTCAAGATCCAGGATTTCCCAGGCAGAGAAAATATTTGAAAAAAATCGTATAATTTGTAAAATGTCTATTATTACGCATATTTACTAATTGAATTACAGCAAAGCCTCTTTACAATGAATATACATACATTTAGAAGATTTCTATCCGTATTTTCAAATCGACAAAATAAATATTTAATGCACAGATTTTCATGATAAAACAGTAAGATTGTGTACATCAGTGTATCACAAACGAAAAAGAGAAGTTTTGTCTTTAATTTTATCACGTCTACTATAAATGATAGTATAGGCGAAAAACTAACACGAAGAATGTAAACTGTGCAAAATGCTCGTATACACTATGGTTTTGTATCGTCACGGCAATCGTATTGATCATCCTGAGAATAACAACACCCTCAAGAATGTGAATCACTAATTGATAATGAGCTATTCTTATCTTTATTTTGAATAAAGTAACTAAACGTGCATGCGTTGCCTAATTCAAATACAATCGAAAATTCTTTTCAAGAAAATCTGGATAGGAATCCTTGTCACTGAAAGATACTTTCTCTTGCTCTATATTGTTAATTGCAGTAGATCATCTAATACAAAGATAAAATCCTAAAATTATGCGGTTTTCAATTATATTTTTGTCCGTATTTCCCTATACTGTCTTGAATTTCCCCGGTGTTGTGCGACATCTATCGTTTGAAAATAAAATTTCATCGAAAAAAAGAATTCGTTCCATGAGAAATATATCTTTTTCATTTCGAAATCAAATTTAGTCTTTGTTTATTCATTGTCTTTGTATTTCACATATGTCAACATATGTTTATTGTTTATCTCAGCCCGTTTTTTTTATTTATTTACTTATTACAGCTATTAAAACGTCATTGACAAGACAAATTACATTTTGCTCGATATGGACTTAGAGTTTTCTCCGAGCATATTAGAAACTCCCTCTCTCGCCACCCCAACCATCACCAACGACCCCGTCATATTCAAATCGTCTTACGTCACCGACGAGAAATCATTGACAAAAATCGAACACGATCTCAAACAAAGTGTCACTCAAATTCGCCAACCCACTGAGTCCCCATTTCAAAAGTTCGCCGAAGCCGGCGCTCTACCTGTAGACAAACATCTAACCATACCGTCGACAACCGACGATGGCATACCTATCGAGATACCGAGCACAGCCGAGGTGAATCACAAAATTCTCATGAATCATCATTGACATTTTCCTTTTTCTTTTGCCTAAAAAAGGTGATGAATGTTATTGAATCATTCTCGAAAAATCTCGCGAACGATCGCGATAGTGAAACTATTCCAGCCGATTCATCGATACAAATGGGCGTCATTGTCTCACCGAAAAAGAAACTTCTCTATCGAAGTCAATCGCAAACCGATGTGCCGATCATCATCGGTCAACAAGAAGAAGTTATCGTCGATGATCAACAACAATTTCAACGTTTAAACGATATTCCACTCATTGATTCAATGCCAATCGTTGGCAAAGGTCAAGCAAAACGAACTCTACCTCAACAAGAAGTCACATCGACGAGCAAACGTTCGAAAGCACCGCCTCCTCCTGTTCAGGACACAAATCCCGATGATCAACGTAAACAACAGATTCGTGATAGCAATCGTGAAGCAGCTCGACGTTGCCGAGAACGTCGTCGAAACTACATCGAACAGCTGGAACATAACCTTGAGCAATACAAAACGCAAATCAAACAATTGAACGAGAAAGTCGTTCGAGCCGAACGTGAAAATACTCAACTACGCGCGATAATCACTGAAACGAAGTTGTTTCAACTCAATCGAGATCCAAACAGCGAGTTTACATCGAACGAGTAGGACAGACATTGAAAACTAACAAAAAAAGACGTTTTTTTTCTCTTTTTTTCTTCTTTTTTTTTTGTATAAATTCTAATTTTAACAAACATCGTTTATAAATATATATATTATACATATTTGAATGACAGTAATTTAGTTTATTTTTAGATGAAATTCTATTTACTTCTCATTTTTCTCCCGATGAGCTTCTCATCGCCGGGCTCGACTAGTAAAAAACAACCAAATTGATGTTTGTTCTCTTTGAATCAGTGTTTTATTTTGTAGTACACATCGGTTCTGATGATGATTGCTGGTCATCCGATGACAATCCAACAGTTGAGAAGGCGTTTTCAACTCAAGTTCAATTCTCGCCTAAGATTGCCTATGGACAAGACAGTTGTCAAGTGCATTTAGCCAATCCATGGCGTAGTGAAATGCAGAATGGTTTCGGTGTTTTTCTTGCTCATGAAATGGACTGTTCGGCAACAGTGACTGTTAGTTGTTTGGACAGACAAGATGATAGTCAAGCATTTCAATTGAATTGCCATTCCAATGAACGAGACAAGCAAATCTCGTGTGAACAAATCAGTTTAACTTTTCGACGAAATTTAAAAACACAAGAAAAGAAAAAACTAACGACTGTACAAGTTGTTGCACTGGCCAAAGGACCTTGTATTGACGATGATGTTCTATTTAAATGTCCAAATGCGTATAACAATTCGTGTATTGATGAGAAATTACGTTGTAATGGCCGATCGGAATGTCCGAATGGAGGCGATGAACGGGATTGTCACAGTAATGAAATGAAAACAACAAAAGAATTCATTTGTTTTTGCGTTTTGATTTAGTTGCACCACCATCTGGAGTGCCGATTATTGTAATTATTTTGTTAGTTTTGGCGTTTTTGTTTCTCGTTTGTGTTCTATCAACAGGTAGGATCGAGTGATTTGAATTCAGAAATTGTTTCAATACGGAATTTAGTTTTAATCTGTTGTTGTTGTCGAGCTGTTTGTACGAATCTAATTCGTCGTTTTCGACCAGGCAAAAAAGCGTCAAGTAAATTGTTGATTTCGGTTGTTTTGTTTTGAAGAGAAAATTATCCTTTCGATTTCAGAGAATGATTTAACAATTACCGGTGAAGATGCTGGTCTTATGAAAAGTTTAACTACGCCAGCAGTAACTGTCGTCGAAGTGCCTGTACCTCAATATCCACAAACAGCAGAAACCAACACTTTAATTATCGATTCAACCAAGCCAATCTATCCTCGATTAGCCTAGTCAGATTCAAGAAGCTTAAAGCGAACTCTTCGTGTTTTTGTTTGTTTGTTGTCAGATCCCTTTCTCTCTCGCTCTTAATTAAGAAATTCAAAATATGATAATCAAATAATTGTCTTCACTTTCAGATGTTATCATTGGTAAACATCCTTGTTTTAGCATTTATTCCACATGTTCTAGCTAAAGTGACATATTGTAAGTCGACAATCAATCAAATGAAATAGACATTTGTTTTTCTTTTCCAGTCAATCTCGAGAATACATATGGACCCTATTGCAATCCGAATAATAAATTTACGCCCGATGCTGGCATCATTCGTTATGCTGGGTTAGTTGTTTCTCTCTCTCTCTCTCTCGAGAATGTCATTTAAGATATTAACTTGGAAATATTAGGGAAATTATTTAAATTGATATTTTCGAATTTAGAACGCCGTGGATTGGTCGATGTGTTTTAAATTTGCAAAGTTGTTGTTTGCCAATGTTTACCAATGGTACATTGATTCCAGATTTAGCGGTTTCAACGAGATTTTATTTGCATTTACTTGTTCCACCGCTTTGTCTTACTGAAAATATAACAATTCGAGCAGATACCGGTGAAAAGGTAACAGAAGAATGAACGAGAGAGAGAGAGAAATGAATGGTTTTTGTTTTTTATTCAAGATTCATATCAATTGCAGTACGAAAAATGGCTCCGAATACTATCTCGACAGCGAGAATTTGCAGATAATCTATTCACGAAAAGCCAAATTACCAATTTCGAAATTCTCGATGATTGTCACGCCGATGAAATTGAAAACACGTACGTCGAGAGTGAAGATGAAATAAATTGACGATTTGTTTTTTCAATAGGAATGTATACTACATGTGCATTCGATTGCTTTTCGGATATTTATTGTATCGATCGATCATTAGTCTGCGATCGGTATAAAAACTGTCCGAATAATGTCGATGAAGCTAACTGTGAATACAGTAAGAATCTGATTTTTTTAAAATTTCTGTACGATAAAAATGAATTCTCTCTAGGTCATCAACATGAACCATTATCATTTCGTGCAAAAATCCTTCTCTTTCTCGTACTGCTAACAATTATCTCGTTCGCATTAGCCTCAATATTAATCTGTTATTTTTGTTGTGGTGTAACTGAAGCTCATTCTCGTTCTAGTCTTGCACATCGAGAACGGAAATCAAGTATGTTCATTCTTGTTTTCTTATCTAATCACGATGTTTTTCTTCTTTTCAGATGCACACGATACCGGTGCTGTGGGAACTCCACTCTTATCTCCATGAAATACAGTCATTCTTCTGTGCAGATAGAATCAATACGTTTTTTTTGCTTTGATGTTGTTCTAGTCGTATATAAAATGTATTTTTTTTCTCTCAAATAAATCTATTCTTTTAATGGCATTTCATTTCTTGCTTTTTTTCATCGAACATCATGTCGTTTTTTAACTTAACTTTGAAACCATTGCAAGCAGCGAAAGTTCTGAAACCTGAAGACAAACAAAAACCAGCAGTTTCGAATTTAAATTATCATAATCTCCGACAGCCGATCACTGAATCACAGAAAAGTAGTCGAAAAGATTCTTTTTTTGATAAATAAAGGTCATTTTCTTCAGTCGGCTGTTCGAAGAACAACGAGCCGTGGATGAAAGTTCAACGCTATGCTCATCGTCGTTCCGAAATGACGAAGTAGAAAAGAAAAAAAATCTTTCAAAAAAAAAAACTCGAAATTTAGATTCGTCGATGATATGACAATGACCGATCCATATTTTTCACTTTATTAACAAAATTTGTATCAGCATAAGTGAACGATATTAACAATAAAAATGTTAAATTGCTGTCTGTGTCTGATAGTTTGTGTTTTCTTTTCGATAAAAAGTCGAATGTATTCAAATGATTGAATTATCATTTGATGCAGTTTGTTTTTCTTTTTATCATGTTTGATCAAGTCAAGAAACGCTAAGCAAACGTTCGTTTAACGTAGGATTAATGAGCAACGGATTGTTTCTCTTGGCAAAATTCATAACACAACGACGGAAAATCGAAAGCCGTTCGTTATGTTTTCAAGTATTGCCTTATTGTTTCGAAAATTTGCTCAGATAAATATGAATGGATGAGAAAATGCAATCATCAAATCGTTTTATCAGATGACGCGCATGAAACTGATCATCATAGCAAATTTAAATCGCACATTCGAAGAAATGAATGTGTTCGATTAAGAGTGTAATGTAATGCATCAGTGGACTCCGTGAAGAATTTTTATGTTTTTTTTTCTCCAATTACTCGGCAAAATGAGAGAGAAAAAACATATTAATAGTTTGCGAATAAATGTGCTGTTTTTTTCTACGTTGTTCGTTGATTTATTTTGTATAGATGTCGCGGTAGAATTCATCATGGTTGGCTTCGATATAGAACGTCCATTTCTCGATGTTTATTCACAATAAACTGAAATATTTCGATCAGCAATATGGAATTGTTTTTCGTCGATTAAAACGAAGGTAAGGTGAGTAAATTCTTGTAGTTTTTTGTTTTATTAACGATCGATCTATGAAGATCTTTAGATTTAATATAAAATGGCTGAACTTCCCGTTGTTCTTCTTCGATTAAGAACTCGACGAAATGTATTTATTCTTATTTTGATTTCTACAATTCTCTTTTATTTACTTTCAAAATGGCTGCCAAATCGAACGACCTATCGGCCGAGTAATTTTATGAAAACAACAAAAAATATTAATCAATCTATCTTTGTAGTTCAATACGATCAATGTTTACAAGAAAATCTCGATCCATTCATGCAAGATCACGAACAAATGAATGCAATATTCAATCACGAACCTCTTCAATACGGTGAACTTGTCAGTCTCCCATTTACTGGTTAGTTGATTTCTGTAGAAAAAAACAACAACATTCTTTCATTTTCCTAATCATCGCAGGTAATGGTTATGTTGGTTTATCTTTTTCATCCCAATCGCAAATATCATTAATCTCAGAAAATCGTTCGTCATTTCTCTCGATTGATTTCTCTCCACTGATTCAAATCGTATCGCCGACGTATGAAGATTCTCGTGCTGTTGTTCTGCAAACACAGCAAGGTCTTGTTCGACGTATTCAATGTTTTAAAATCAACGAACAACATTCGGCGTACGTTACACATCTACTCTACGCACATCGACAACGATCATCATTGATCGTTCAAGAAATTCACATGATTAATCCGAGTGATACATCAATTGAATTCGATATCGAACAGAGAAAATCTTCGACAATTTCACAAGAAATTTCATTCGATATTGTTAAAGATAAATTTCAAATGATTACCAATGAAATTTCAATTGAAAAACAGCAACTTATTGTTTATGTTGTTATTACTAATAAACAATTGTCAAGTAAACAAATCAAAGCAAATAGGTAGACGAATCGTTTTTTATTTGACATCGAATTCTACAGATTCATAAAACCATTTCGTATCAAGTTTGAACGTTGAAAATTTCTAATGAGCTCAAATTGTAGGCTAACAACTGATTTAGATAATTTATAACTCAAAAAAATCTGTTTGAAATTAGAAACACTAACTTTTGTTTTGTTTCGAATAAATTTTAGTCAAAATAAATTATTCGTTTTAACTGTGACGAAATATTCGCCACCATTGTCGAATAATAACAAAACTCTTATTCAACACTGGCAACGAACTTTGCAAACTCAAGCAAAAACTGAACTTTCCGAAGCATTATCGATTCCGCCGAATCGTCTACTCAAAGAACATGTCGATATTTGGTCGTCGATTTGGCAAAGTGGCTTTTCGATAAGTCGTTCATTGGCACCATCAGTGATGAATGGTGATGTCATCAATCGAACGATTTACTACGTTCTTTCTTCTACATCATCGCCGATTTATGACAATCGAATTGAAGAGAAAACACGAAGTTTTTATAATCAAAGTCTCTTTCAAATCGATCATTGCTATGAAAGTCATTCGACATTGTAAAAAATGAATGAAAAATGAATACAGAAAGACGAAAATAACTGCTTTTTAGAGTCGGTAATCGTCTTTGGCGTTCGCCAGGCGACGATCTCGCTGTTTCTCAATTGTCCAATCTTTGGAAATCAACTCTAGCGAAAAAAGGCTGTGCTTCACTCATGCGTAGTGGTATGTCGAATGTTTTTTCTTGTCTCAAGATTGAATTTCTTCATCTAGGTGTCAACGGTGTTCTTCAATCGATGTTGCTTTCAATCGGTGGCATTCGTTTTCGTAATCATCATTTAGAAATGAATCTCGATCCCAAAGAATTGCATCGTGATATGTTCTTTCGTTCCGTTCATTTCGGCAAAGAGTACTATTTAAATATCAGCATATCAGTTGCACAAGATAATCGAGCTGTTATCGATGTGTCAATTGATAATGAACAAAGTCGAGCTTATGCTTGCGATGCCGGATGTCTCGATCCGCCTGTTCAATTGAGCACAAAACCAACGAGATTTCCAGTGAAAATGACGAGTCCATCGACGGCTATTCTCTATATAACCGAAGATGTTGAGTATATGCATCAATTGAAAGATACTCTACATGTCAAAGAAGTTGAAATTGGTAGGGGAATATTTCAAGCAAAAGAGAAATCTTTTGAAAAATCTTTTTGTCTTCTAGCACCGCCACATGCACATGATATATTGGCGTTGCATCGGCATGGACATAAGTTTGGTGGTCTTCCGATTATCTTCTGGATTGCATTGGTAGTTTTGATTATAATCTTTCATTTATTTTTATTGAAAATTGTACTCAATGAAATGGGCTTTTTTAAACATACACTGCCAACTTATTCGAGACCGCGTGCTTTGTAATTATTAGAATTCATTTGTTTTTTTTTTGAAATAAAAGATAAGATATCAGGTGATAAGTTTGAAATATCTTCCTTGCATTTTACAAATATCATGAATTTAAAGAGTGAAGTCTTGGTTTTGTTTCTAAGTACATATGTTTTGGGCAGTACACCACCAATGGGTAAGAATTTAGTTTTTTGACAAGTCATTCCATCTGACACTAATTTCGTTCGGCATAGAATTAACCCTAATCGAACTTTTTTTTTGTCTTTCTTGGCCTGCACAGGCCTCAAGATGTGTCCATAGCGCTTGACTTTCTTGCTCAAGAAGCTCAAGAAACTCAAGCGCATGAGAAAAACAATATTAATAAAATCTTGATTAAAATATATAATTTTTTTTCAGCCAAGTCAAACTTTTTTTTGAGAGAAAAACGATTATTTTTGAGAAAAATTACATTGAAAATTATATTTTTTTCCACAAAATTTTGTTTTCATGCGCATGAAAAGCGCAGACCTCAAGATGTGTCCATAGCGCTGGACTTTCTTGCTCAAGAAACTCAAGTTTCTCATGCGCATGCCAAAAGAAGTTCGACTAGGGAATCGATCAGTAAAAAGGGTGAAACTACCAGTAAACTATGTAAACGATCGGTTATTTAAAAGAAACGATTGACAAATAAATCTTTAGTGCATTAAAGAAAATAATCTATCAGTGAATCAGACGAAAGAATAAGTAAAAAGGCCAGGAGAGAGTAACAACTGATTGAAATCAGTCAAATTCGCGTGTGTTTGTATGATTTTGAGCGCAATGTTTTTCTGTGATTCCTAATGGTTTTTGTTTTAGTAAAAATCACAAATCAGTTGTTACTCCCTTGAAAAAAGTCGAAACGAACAAAATTTCTTGTTCTACTGCTAAAAAAATAAACACTTTAACTGTCAGTTCACTGATCATTTAATTCCTAGAGCTTTATATCCAAGTAAAATGAAAATCGATGAATTATTTCAGGTTGGACAAGTTTTTATTTCGAATGTAATAATATAACTGAAGAATCCATTCGAGATCTGTCGGATGCAGTTGTGTACAATGGCTTGTCGAGTGTTGGATATGATTACAGTTTGAATGAAGGAGATTTCCGAGGAATTTGCTGTTTTTTTGTTGTTGTGTAGTTAATCTTGCTGATTGTTGGCAAGGTAATCGTGATGCTCAGGGGAGTATTCAACCGGATTTAAAGGCATTTCCGAATGGTATGCAACCGGTTGGAGATCATATTCATACTCGACGACTTTTGTTTGGTCTTTCATCGGGTAAATTTGAAAGTTGATACAAAGATTTAATTTTTTTTGTTGAAAGATGTGAATAAAATCACACGGATGGGTCGAGTAGGCTCATATGATTATGAAGTTCGTGATGCAAAGACATTAACTTCGTGGAATATCGATTATTTCATGTCGACAGATTGGCTTTGGAATGCAACGATTGATCAACAACGAGTACCGATTATGTTCAATACATTCAAAGAAACCAATCGATCGATTTTCTTAGCGTTTTCAGGTGAATTTCAAGTTTGACAACAATTCGATTTCGTCTTTTTGTTTTGCTCAGGAACAAATCATTCGAGAATCAGCGGTAGTAACAGTTGGTCGACATCGAAAGAACTCAAAGACAATTGGCAAAGCATGTTGACTGCCATTGACATCGTAGGAGAAAAAAAAACGCTGAGTTTGAATTATTTTATTTTTGAAATTTATTCAGAA
>ERZ781398.956-NODE-956-length-28931-cov-4.347347_pt1 | contig 28931 bp, 36 predicted proteins | sample MGYA00433077_ERZ781398 | MGnify/ENA primary metagenome ERZ781398 (study PRJEB29847, sample SAMN06458254) | wastewater metagenome | isolation source: Wastewater bioreactor | place: South Africa: Cape Town | study: EMG produced TPA metagenomics assembly of the... | reverse complement strand
TGTACTGAATCTTATTCATGAACCTTTACATCATCAATTAATCGAATATACACATAAAAAATACAAGGTTGAAGATCAGAATTTAACTTTATCTGAAGATGCTGAATATGAAATCGAACATAATATAATGTGTGTTACTCGTTATTCCCATTCGGTTCAAATTTACAATACAATCAGTTTATTTGTTCATCTTCTAGTTCCATTTGTTGTAAATGTTTGTTCTGCTTTGTTGATCACTGTTAGTGCAGCTCGACAACGGTCAGTAGCACGAAAGAAACAACTTGCCGAAGAACATGTCATTGAACGAATGAAAGAACATAAACAATTATTAATCAGTCTGTTGATTCTTTTTCTGTTGGCTTTGCCTCGTTTAATAATTTCGTTATTGTCGGGATGTGTTGATCCATCTCGAAATCCTTGGCTATATCTTTGTGGTTATTTCATTTCGTTTACACCGTCAATGATTATCTTTATAGTTTATGTTCTCCCTTCGAAACTCTATACAAAAACATTCAAAGAATCAATATCACGATGTCGACGATTTTAGTAGAACCAAATAACATTATTTCTTTTATGAAAAAAAGGAAAGATAATAGATGAAAATGTGAAGATAAGAAACATCTCATTATTTGTTTGAAAATCTTATCATGTAACTTAAAAGATCTTCGCATATAACAAAGTGCAAAGATCCATTTGTTTTTTTTTCTGTTGAAGTTGTTTATCTACGATGGTTAATTATTTGAATAAAATTGTGTTGTTGGTTGTAACATGTCTTCTATTGGACTATTGTGCTCATTCATACATAATCGAAGTAATAATCATTTCAAGAGAAATTATTTGATTGATTGATTGTTTATTTGTATGATGATTTAAAGAAATCATCAAGTGTTGGAACATCTTGGTCTAATTGTGGACCTGATACTGATCCAATTCGACTCGCTGGACTTAGTGTTTCACCAGATCCAATCGCTCTTCCAGGTTCAATTCTTTTGTTGAAATCATTTGATTTTGTCATTGAATAAATTGTTATAGGCAATGTTGCTCTTTCCGTAGCAGTGAACATATCGAAACCATTTCCTCCAGATTTACATGTAAATTTGTCTTTGTAAAGTCTGATGATTTGTGTCATTTTTGCTTGTATTAAGGCGAATGTTGGTATGCGAATAAGTATATTTAGTCAATGGTTAACAATTCCATGTGAAGGTACTTTTGGTTCATGTAATTATACTTTATGTTCGGATAAGATATCGAGTTATGTTGATTCATTGGGAAATAATCATACGATTGGACCATGTCCTGCAATTCCTACAGCAGATTATTCAATATCGAATTTAGTTCAAAATATAAACAAAACACTTCCAATAAAAACAGCAGATGCAGTTCAATTGATTATTGATTTAACTTCGAATGCTGCTGGTCATATTGGTTGTTTTAATCTGGTGGTTAATGCAACAACTTAATTACAAATTCGATTCATTCATTTTGTTTTGTGTCATTTCACTTTTTTTTCATTCTTCCAATAAGAATAACGCATCACAGAAGAAAAAAGAAAAATATTTGTTTTTGATTTTCTTTGAAGATAAAATGATATTTGAATTGATATTTATTGTGATGATGATGAATTGTTGTGTGAATGGAGAACAACAACAACAACAACAACAACAATCGAATTTAACATTTTCATGGAATAATTGTGGATCAGCCAGTGATTTACTTTCCTTTCAAGCGATGACTCTTAATCCTGATCAAGTTCATTTACCAGGTTAATTCGATTTTTTCAATTTATCAAATTCAATCATTGTTGATTTCGTTTAGGAAATACAATTGTTGGTGGTACCGTTCATGTTTTGAAACATTTACCAGCTCAAATCTCTGTAAGTCTCTGTGTTGATATGTATAAAATAACAATTGAATAATTTGATTGAAACGTCTAAAGGCACATGTTGATATGCATGCTAAAATCTTAGGTGAATGGGTTCATGTACCATGTGAAGGTAGTGCTGGTTCGTGTTCATATAATCTTTGTTCAAATAAAACATACTTGAATGAAAGTCCAAAACGATGTCCTCCACTTCCTCCAGCTATTTATTCGATATCAAATTTTCTTCAACATTTCAAAAGTGGATTACCAATCAAAGTTTCAGATCAAGTTAAAATGGATATTAATATCGATTCAGATTATGCTGGTCATATCGGTTGTATTCATATTCAAGTCGATGTTAAAACATAATAAACATTTTTTTTATTCAAACAAAATAAATAAAGAAAAATGAAAATATACAAAAAGAAAGAAAAGGAAAAGGAAAAGGAAAAGATAAATTAAAGTGTTTCTTCTAATTTTGCTAAATTGTGATTGTGACGTAAAGGTGTTCGTGCAGTTGGTATGAGTGATAATCGTCGTTGTTCATTTTGAATATGATGATTAATTGAACCACGAACAATTTGATGAATTTGTTCTTCAGTCATTGAATCGGGAACAATGGAATGTCTCCAACCATAAGCTTGTTCACCATGTTCTTCTTCATCTAAACCTAATTCTTCATCATGATCAATTTTTAATCCAACAGTTAAATCGATAAATTTCAAAAGAGCTAAAGTAATAATAGCCGACCATAAACCAGTAACAACAACAGCTAATACTTGAACACCAAGTAAATAAGGACTTCGATCGCCAAAGAAAAGTCCATCGCGACCATCCTCATTGAATTTTTTCTGTCCAAAGAATCCAATAGCAATCGAACCAACGACACCTGTCATTCCATGAACACTTGACACATCTACGTATATTCATATTCACAAAAAAACAATTCTTATTAGTCAATAAAACAATTGAATTGACTTACCAAGAGCATCATCAATACGTAGTTTATGTTTGAATAAGAAAATACTAAAATACGAAGCAAAACCGAGAATAACTCCAATGACAGCTGCATATTGTGGATCAATATAACCCGATGCAGGTGTAATTCCAGCAAGACCAGCAATGACACCATTGAGAACGGCTGTAGCTGATGGTTTATGTCGAATCCAAGAAATAACTAACCAAACAACTCCACTACAAACAGCAGCTCGTTGAGTTGCAACAACAGTTGATACAGCAAGAGATCCACTTTCAAGTGCACTACCTGCATTAAAACCAAACCATGCTGTCCATAGAAGAGCACCACCTAATGCTGCCAAAGGTAAATTCGATGGAGGAAATTCACCATCATATTTATCGAAATCTTTTCGTTGTCCTAAAATAATTCCACAAAGTAATGCTGAAACACCTGATGTCGTATGAATAACCATTCCACCAGCGAAATCCTTTTTCAAAATTCATTTCATTTATTTAAATTTAAGAAAAAGAAAAAGAAAAGGTGCGTTGTTATCTTACTTGTGCACCGAAATACGTATATAACCAACCTTCTCCCCACACCCAATGTGCAACTGGATAATAGATAAATACTTCCCATCCAATAATAAATATAACAAAAGCTTTATATTTCAATCGTTCAGCAAATGCACCTGTAATTAACAATGGAGAAATAGCTGCAAACATCATTTCAAAAAAACCAAATAAAGCAGCTGGAATATTTGGTGAATGTCGTGAACAATCTGTATACGATATTCCAAGCATTAAAACATTATCGAAATTTCCAATAACACCACCAGCTGTACGACCAAATACTAATGTATATCCAAAGAGATGCCACATTACACATAAGATCGATGCTCCACCTATGATTTGAGTTACTAAAGATACTGTATTGATACTTTTCAAATTCTTTTTATTTCATTTTTCTTGTTTGTCAAATATTATCGAGTCTAACCTTCAAAAAAAGCTAAAGCTGGCATCATTGATAAAACTAATATAGATGAGATTAATACCCATGTTGTATCGCCTGTATTTATACAACTAATTGTTTCGTTTGCACTCAACATTGTGTCTTACATATAGAAATTATTATTCGTAAATTAACATTATTTATATACACATTTTCCATTTGCTTTCTTTTATCTTTTTTTTTTAATTCTTATCTTGACCAAATAGTGACGTAAGAACTTAAGAACTTTTTCTTCGATACAGCCAAGTCGAGAGTACATTGCACTTGTTTGTCTTGTTTTTTTTTAAGGGTGACTATCGAATCTTCGAGCAATTCGAAAAAAGATCAATGGATCAATTTGTTTTTTTTTTCGAATTTAATTTCGATGAATTAATGAGAGAACTTTATAAGTTTAAATAAATAAAGAAAACCGACTCGTAGAACTTTTATCGTAAAACAAATAAAAACAAAAGAAAATGTAGTTTATTTCATATTTAATTTGAGTAAAATAAAGATAAACATCGACAAAGACAAAGAAATAAAACATGTTCTCTTATCTCGATGTTTACTTCGACAAAAAAAAAAGAAAATCAATTCGAATTTGATTAATTAATTAACAAATGATGGATTACAAAATAGTAAGACTATATTATCTGTCTGCACTCTACGGATATAAATGGAAGTAAAAAATAGAAGAAATTCAACTCTTAATTAAAATGATCAAGTCAATTTCGGTTAACATTTCGCTTCTATATTCTCTATGTTTTAAGCAAAATTCCATTCTATTTCACATTTATTAGTCCTTTCTTTTTATATATTTTATCTGCCAAAGTTTATCGAGAAGAATTTCAATTCGACCATTGAATGGCAAGAACACATGAGTTGATTAGAATAGATTTACATGAATATTATCAAATAAACAGTAATATTGCTGTAAAAATGAATCTCCTTGTAAACCTCCAAGTTCAATATCGATATATTTGGTATTCTTCGGAATTAATTCTTTAAAAATAATTTGTTGAAATTGATTTGTATTTGTTGTTTTGTTAGTAATAACTAAACATAGATTGTATAAATTTGATTTCAATAATAGAAAAGAAAACGTTTGAATTTACTTTGATAGGAATAAATCTTTCCTTCGATACTTAATTTACTTGAATAGAATCCAACAGTATAATAAGACAATTCAATTGAAAATGGGCAAACAACAAAAAAAGAAAAACGTACAGAAACTTTTTGTTGTTGAATGAGAAGTGAATAATTTGAAATATCGATCAATTGTAGAAATCGACTATTTGTAAAATAACACTGAAAACAACAATCACCTTCATATGACGAAATATTGATATTATTCATTTTAGTCGTATTGATCAAATGAACTTTCGAATGAAGAGGACTTTGATACCAATTTGGACGAGATTCACTTAGAAGAACGTTACCAATTTCTTTTTCACACTAAACATTCCGACAAAATATCGAATCAATATTTTGTAAATGTCAATGAAATGATAGTTTTATACTCCGAGTTCAGCTCCTTCATCAAAAACTAATTGTTTGGAATCGATTTGACTAAATGTTCCATCCGAAAGTCTTGTATTATAAACTGAATTGAATTGTTCATCAAATGAAAAATGAATAATTTGTTCACTTGACCAAGAACTTGCCAAGAGATCAGTATTATACAATTTCATATCTAATGGAGGTCGACTAAATTTTGTATTAATTAAAATTGAATTATTTAGCCAAAGACCAACAATATTTGTATCAAGAAATATTGAATTAGTTAAATTAGTATTCATGAATATTGATCTTCCAGTTCTCGAATTTTTAAATTTAGCTCCAATTAAATTGGATCCTGAAAAGTCCGAATAACTTAAATCACAATTAATAAATTCAATTGAATTTGCAACTATATTTCTTAGAGAAATATTGCAAAGATTACAATCTCGTTCATTTGAAAGTTGTAAATAAGAAAAATCCGCTCCAGTTAAATCAATTAAACGTGACGGACAATTGGAATGAATCAATTTATTATCATAAAGAAAGAATAAAAGTCTTTTCTTTTGATCTAAATTGATTTGTGTTAATGCATTTAATGTTTTTATTCGAATATGTTGTTTAAATCGATCTGAATTCAAACCACATTCCGAACAATTACATTTACTTAAACGAAAAACATTTTCTAACATATCATTTAAATAATCTTCAAATATAACTTGTTCATGTAAGATTTCTGCTGCTAACGTTTCTTTTAAAGAATTTTGTTCAGCTAATTGACTTTGTTGCATTGTATAAACTATTGTAAATATGCCAACAATCATTGTTAAACAACCAGATATTATTAATTGAATTCGTTTTAAACAACGAACGTCATTTCGATTTCGTTGTCGTTTAAATATATATTTCATTCGAAATTGACGCATTTTCTTCTTTTTCTATCGACAAAGTGCGTTGAAAACACTAGAAATATTTCAATGAACATATGTGTTTTATATACTATTCATTTCTGTTTATTCATAATAAATCTTCTTCTTTTTGTGTACTCAAAAAGTGTTGTTACACTTTTATTAAAAGTTGGTTATTTACTAATATTACATAGGTACTCTAATAAATATGTCAATTTTTGTTCATTCTTTTATTTAAAATCCAAAAGATAAAAGTTACATGATGTTGGCTGAGGAATATTTAAACGAGCAAAAGGTGCAAATGGTGAGATTTCAGTGAGTTGAGTAAATAATTGATTTGGATCATAGAAAATTTGTAGATCTTGTATTTGAAATTGGTCATTAATTGTAGCTTTACACATCCCGTAGATTTTAACCATTTTATTAGTTGGATCACAAAACCTTCGCCTAAAGATCTTTTAAAAGCTAAATGTGAATCTTCAAATGAAATTAAAGTTGAATCATAATAATTTGTTTGTCCAATTAAAGCATTATAAGTTCCTTGTTGAAGCATTTCATGTCCTGTATATTTCTGTTGACCATTACATGAAAATTGAAAAGAAAAGTGAATAAACCTTTTCCCCAATTTTGAACAAGATTTTGAACAATCTTGTCAAGAGAACCAGCTTGATGATTAGTTGTTTGATATTGTTCAAAGAAATGATTTGCTTTGTGATAATTGGGAATTCCATGTCTTCATTTGATATCATTTGGTAGATTGTTGAGAACAGCATTTGGATCTGTTAAATACGAAGGTAAACTCCGATTGACCTGAAATTTTCTGATTTTGAGCATGAAACATCGATATGTCCGATGGTTTTCGATACTACCCTCATCACCCGCATTTATTTTGTTGAGATAATTGAAATTTAATTTGATTTGTCAATTAAATGCATTATGTTGACCTTGAAATTGGACGAATAACAAATGTCGATATGTTTTTTTTTATATTTTTCGAAATACGTGGAAATTAATTGTAAAAGTACAAAAAAATTTCTTTTTTTTTTTGGAAAGAAAAAACAAGTGACTAAATAAATATGTTTAAAAAAAAGAAAAGAAAAGAAAAGAAAAACATTTGTTTTGTTTTTATTTTTCTGTTCTGTGTTATTTTTGGTTGGTAAAAGTGAGTGAGACGTGTTGGTCTATAAGTATATGAAAGTGCAATGGCTTCAACATCATCTGATTCATCATCACGAATTCCAAGAAAAAAGAAACGTATTTATTTCTCAATTGATTTTGATTTGGTAAAAAGTCAAGAGTGAATGTTTAGTTCGATTGATGTGCATTGATTTAACTGGAGATATTGATAAAAACAACGAAGACAATCCTCCAATCAACAAATACGAGTAAAAACATTTTGTTTTGTTCGAAGAAGAAGAAACTTGTTGATTTGTTTGTTCGATTGAAAAGATTTTCTGATATAAAAGAAACTTGTCAAATTGATTTCAATGGGAAATTAGTTGAAGTCAATGCCAAACAAATACGAGTTTTAAATGAATTAGGCAAAGGAAATTTTGGTCAAGTTCATTTAGTTGAACTGATTAACGATCCAACTGTTCAATTTGCATGTAAAGTTAGTTGACAAAACAAAAAAAAAGAATTCATTCGAAATAATTTTCTTGAAAATGTTTTAAAAGCGAATTCAATTGGAAGATCATGGTCGAGATAATTATTCGTCTGAAAGTGATTTAAAAGCATTGAAAGCTGTTGGAAATGATCGTTATCCTCATATTGTTCATTTTTATGGAGCTTTAATTGATTTAACTGAAAAACAATTAATTATTTGTATGGAAGCTGTTACAACAAGTCTCGATAAATTTTATCCAATTGTTCATTCAAAGATTCAACCGAATTCCATTCTTTTAAATTCAATTGTCAGAAGATTAGCTAAACATGTATTTACTCAATTTGTTTGTTTTCATTTTGACAGAAATGTTCTTTTCGAAGATTGTTTTAGCTCTTGATTATTTGAAATCGAAGAATATCATTCATCGTGATGTTAAACCGCAAAATATGTTAGTTGGTTATGAAGTTTTATTTAAATTATGTGATTTTGGTATTTGTGGAACATTAAAAGATTCAGTTTCATCAACACATTTAGGTTCAATGAGATATTTACCTGTACGTATATAAAACAATTCAATTGATTGTCGATTCTATTTGTTGTTTTTTGTTTGAAAAGCCTGAACGTATTGGAAATGTTTGTTCATATGGAACTCGGTCTGATATGTGGGCATTAGGAATGAGTCTCGTAAGTCGAATGTTGATCATTTGAATATTTTTGTAAATAAATGAAATAATTTAGCTTGAAGTGAGTCAAGGTTATCAACCATTAGAATCTGAATCGATCTTATCGTTTATGACTCAAATCAAAAGTGGATGGCAACCTGAATTTCCATCGACACTTGAAACTGATGTGAAACAATTACTTTCGTCGTTACTTGAAAATGATGTCGAACGACGTCCGAGATATTATTCCGATATTTTAGCAATGGAATCAATGATCAAACTTCAACAAAATCCAACTTTCGACGAGAAACAACTCGTTGCAAAAGTTCTCGATATTTTATCATAGAAAAAAAAAATCTGTTTTTTTTTTGTTTTTTTTTAAATAATTTGTTGTTTTGCAACGAATCGTTGAAGTTGAAATTGAATCGAACATTGAAATGGTTGAGGAGTTGGATTGACTTGTTCTTGACTTTCGTTCAACGATTTTTTATCTAAAATTTCAAATTTCCTTTTGCAAATAAAAACAATTTCATTGAAAAAAAACCTTTCGATTTGTCTTTATTCGACTTGGAACTCGACAATCGTTCTTTGTCTTTGTCTTTGTCTTTCTTTTTATTGTTGGGAACGATTTGTTGATTGAGTGCGTCGATTTGTTGTTGAAGAATTTGTTCGAATGTGAATTGAACATGATAATCTCCGTCCAACAAACGTCGAAGATCAACATGAAATTGAGCTAAGATTGTTTCTTTTGGTTCATCGCGAATCACTAATTTACTTAAATCTTCATTTTTCTTTTTCTTTGGTGGAGATTCACCTTTCTTTCAAAAACAAAACAAAAGAAAACGAAGATTTTCAATTGACTTTTGTCTTTGAAAAGTTGCGAACTTTGTCTTTTTCAGCTTTTGAATCGGATTTTTTCTTTTGTTCATTTGCTGTATCATTGGGTGGCCAATATTGAGTCTATAACAAAAGAGATTTGTGAATTGAATTCAATGTTGACAATGTTTGTTTACCAATTGATCAATAAAAAAACATTGAGTTCCATGAAAAAGAAAATCTCGAAAAGGAATCAACGATTGAATATTAAAATCTAAAGACGATGGATTGAAATCAATCGTTGGTTTATATTCGGATGATGATGATTCGATAGTTGTGCTATTAAATCGATTGAAATTCGCCATTTTATCAAAACGAATGTCAATTTCTTTGGTTTGTTCATCGAACCAATTCAAACGAAGTTTATATCGATGAACTTCAATTGGCCACGGATTCTAAAATTCGACAATTGAAAAACAAGAAAGTGAATAAGTATAAGTAAATATACATCCGAAATGATTGGCATGGGAACATTTTCAATAGTTCCAAATGTTATTTTCAATGACGAATAATCTTTGGGATGTTCATCGGATTGAGCAAAATGTCTCGAACGAAATCTTTCTTCAGCAGTAATTCGAATATCATCGAGAACTTCTAATTTAGGAAGTGAATCAATGACATAAACACGATAATCAACAATTAACTACAACATTCAATTCAATGACGAACAAGAAGAAGAAGAAGAAAACAAAATAACAAACTGAAATTGGATTTCCATGAAGAAATAAAATTCTCAATTTATTTAATTGTTTGAGTGATTGAATTGTTTGTTTGAATTGATCTAATAAATTGTAACTTAAATCAAGTGAACATAAATTCATCCTAAACAAATTTCAATTCGATTTCCAAGACAAAATCATATCGAAAGCGAAATCGAACCATTTGTGAGTCAAGAAGATTGAGTTGATTTGACTGATTTCATTAAAAGCAAGACCAAGACTTTGAATTTCATTGGTTTTATTTTGAAGTTCATCAATTGACGAAAGGAAATTGGCAGATAATTCTAAAGTCTAACGTCAATTCGATGTGTTTTAACATTGAAAGTGAACAGTAAATGTGAAAATGTACTTTGAGATGATTTGGTAATTGTGTCCAATCGATTGGTTTGTCTCTTGCTAATTTATTACAAGTTAAAACAAGACTTTCAATCGAACGATTCGAATGCAATTCAACATTTTCAATTTGTTGATCAATAATTCGAATTGATTTCGAAGAATTGAATTGTCGAGATTTTCTTAATAAATCTTCGAGTTGATTTGCATATTCAACTGAATTGTTGTCTCTTTCATCTAATTGACAAACAAGTTCAATGTCATCATTCGTATCTAATAGAGTCAATTCAATTCAACATTTTCATTTCAATTCAATTTCAACTCACTTTGACATTGATCTGAATAGATTTCATTCAAATTCGATATCATTTTTCAATATGAGAATTCAACAAGACAAAAATCGACTTATGAAATTCCATTCAAATATTCGTTGTCATGGAAAACAACATCAATTCCCATTGAAATAGATGACACTACTGAATAAGGTCAATGAGTAGTTCTCTCTATCTCTCTTTCTCTTTCTGGTTGCTTCTTTCCGGAAATAGAAAACGAGATTTTGTTCTCTCTCTCTCTCTCTAATCTAATCTAAAAAAAGAAGAAGTTATACTCGTTCACACATAAAAGAGAAATGGGTGGAAATAGTTCGAAAAAACCGTTTACTCAATGGGATTTAATTGAATTTAGTAATTTAACAGGTTCGTGTTCAATGTTGTCCTATATTTGTAAAATAAAACGAGAAAGTTAGTTTAGGTGTTCCTTTGAATACTGTTGAACAGATTTATAAAGATTTTCAAAATGCATCTGGATGTAAAAATCGAATCGACAAAAAAGAATTTCGTCGTTTATACAAAGAAATGTATTCTCATGGTCAACAGCAAACAAATATTGCTCCTTTTTTTACTGATCATGATCTCGACAAAATGTCTGATCATGTTTTCGACAATTATGATTTCGATGGATCAGGTTTAACATTCGAAGGTCCATAGTTATTTTATCTCGTTCAAAAACGAAAAAAGTCTTTCATTTCTTTTCAAAGAATTTGCTGAAATCTATTTGATGTTAACTCATTACAAAGGTGTTCCCAATGCCCAAACAGTACGACATCGTTTCAATTATATTTTAGATCAATACGATTTAACACCAGGTTTCACACTTTTATTCTTTTGGGAAATAAAGAGGATTTCTTTGTTTTTTTTGTTGAAAAAGGAATTATAACAAGTGATCAAGGACAAAATATTTATAATCGTCTTAATAATTATCACAAGTTCGATGTTTTTCTTTGAGTTAGTAGAAAAATAAAGTTGAATTTTAGTTTAACTAAATGGAATTCAACAGGTCCACTTGGTTCAAAGGCAATCGATGAAAATAATTGGCAAAAACATTGGGCTAAACTCGATGATGGAACTGGACGGTTTGTACTTCTTCTTCTTCGTTTCTCTTATTGAATTCTTTATATTTTTTAGTGTTTCACGAGAACAATTTCTGAATTATTTTTCAAATTTAGATGAATATAAAAATTAATTGACAAAAAAAGATCGATGTTGTTTTGTAAAAATCTAAGTGTTAATCAAGCATTGCTTTTATTTTTTCACTGTTTTTAAGAGAAAAAAAGATGAATGTTCGTTGGATTGAATGAAATCTATAAACATCCTCGAATTTCCGGATGACAAGTTGTTCCACTTGGACAACAATGTTCACCATCAGAACAACATTGACCCTAAACAAAACAAAAAGATTTCTCTCTTAATTAAATCAATTCGAATTTCATTGATTTACATTTTGATAAGGACAACAAGCAGAGGTGTGTCCATTGGTTGAACAACATGTTTGTTCATTTGAACAAACGATATTCGATGATGGACATTCATTTTCATGCGAAACTGTCAAAAGATTTCTTAAAATAATCGAATTTTCATCACGTAATTGACAAGATAATTGTTGTTCATTACAATCATAACCATTCGGACAACAAACCGATCCATTTCCACCACAACAAACGCCCTTTTTTTTGACAATTTGAAAGAAGAAAATCGAAAAGAGAAGAATTTTACTTTGGTATACGGACAACATGAATAAGTAAGAGAATTATTTTGTTTATTTGGACAACATGTAGTATTTGACAAACATCTGGTGACTCCATCGGCACACAATTGATCGTCATTCACAATTAATTTTTTCATTAATTTGAAATTGTTTTGATTGAATGTTTGAAAATGTCGAATACATCGATTTCCACTGTCATCACAAGAATATCCATTGGCACAACAATGAATCTTTATTTCAAAATTTCTTTTTTTTTCTTTTCTTTTCGAAAGTGAAATTACTTTATCTGAACAACAACTTGCATTGGCATACGGACAACAACCAAATGAACCTGATGCTGTTGGACAACACGTCATATCATCAGCACATTCTTGTTTATCTAAACAATCGTTTTACTTAGATTTAGTTTTTGCAAAAAAAATCAATTCTCACCAGGACAAATTGTTGTTTTTACATCGTCATCTGATGAATCAGAGAGAAGAATTTCTTTCGATGGAAGAATTTCATGTTGAACAAGTTTCGTTAAATCTAAATAAAATATTCGGTTAGAAATTGAAAAAGAAGACAATCTAACTAAGTCGAATTGAAATCGAAGGAACTTTTGTAAACCAAGGTATTGAAATTTGTGAAACACATCGTTGTTGTTCCATATCACAGATTTGTCCATGTGGACAACAATGAACACGATCACCTCAAGAGTTGATTAGTTGTCAATAACAAATCTTCGAAGTCTACTTACTACAACAAACAGCATCAACTAAAAACAACATTTTATTTCAATTGGATAATTGTCAAAACAAACCTAATGGACAACAAGCATAACCAGATGAAGTTGATATACAACATGTATATCCATCAGGACAAACAGTTGAACCTAATCAATTTCATATTTTCGATCCAATCAATTGAAAAGGAAAATGAAAATACCGTCAGGACATTGAACATCATTTAATTCATTGATTTTTCTTTTACAACGGCCATTTTTGGGATCACATTCGTGATCTTTTGGACAACAATGAATATGATCATCTGACATTTTATTCGAAATTTAGTTTCATTTGACTTCATTGTCGTCAACTTACCACAACAAACAGCTTCACCTAATGAATATCGAAAAGAGAACTCGATTTCTTTCTTTGGAGATAATCAAATGAAAACATACGAATGGGACAACATGCATATTGACCCGATGCTATTTGACAACATGTTTCATCGTCAGTACATTGACTTCCATCTAAATTCAGGTTTTTTTTTTATTTCAAATTATGATTTTGGTTTGTCAATCAACCTGGACATTGAGTTATTTCCAATTGATTTGCATTTACAACGATGAGTAAGAAAAAGAAAACGAAGATAGACATCGTAGGCTAGTCAACTAAATTATATTCGACAAAGTGAAAAACGAATAAGATGAAGATTTCAAAAGATAAAACTATTTAAGATAACAAATAATATCATGTGATTAACACATCTGCTTTTTTTCGTTGTTATCTTTCTTTTTTTTTCTTTTTTGTTTTTGAATTGACATCGATTTTTTGACAGAAAAATACATTTAAACGAACGAATCCTAATTAAATGTACGATTTGTAAATTTGTCTATTTCAATCCGATGTTTCCGCATTTATTTATTGATGCTTTCGATCGTTTCAAGATGACTGGAATTTATTCCGACGTTTGAAATATTTATATTTAAACTCAACAAATTCATCAACATTCCGAACGATATAATAACTTTTTTTTGCTTTATTATTCAAATTTAATAACACCCTCAAATCAAATTCAATTCGACTTTTGTTTGAAAAAAAAGAAAGGAGAGAAAAAACGATCGATTATTTTTTGTTGGTTTGAATAAATTTAAAGTGAGCAAAGAGTGAAGAAAAAAAAAGCGTTGTCATCGTTTTTGAAAAGTTATTTGTTGATAAAACAAAGTGAATTGAAAGAGTTGAATGGCAACAACAATAATCAAACATTTTTGTTGAGAAATCAAATGGCTTTAGTGTCTTCGTCGTTATCAAGTCAATCGTTTCGAAAAGTTCAAACTTTGCCACGAATTGAACATCCATCGAAACTCATCGATCGAAATGATCAAAGTCAATTGGATATTCGAGGCAAATCCCGAGATGGACTCGGCAATGGTCAATTAATTCGAAGTGAAACATCAACACCCGATTCCATGTTCAGTCGACGATCGACAGCGAGACGAAGATCGTCGAGTTTCAAACAATTCTCTTCATCTCAACCGTTGACAACAATTGACGAAAATAAAAATGACGTGAGATTACCTATATTCGGTAAAGGACATCGTCCTGCAAGTACAATGTCAACAACCAATGACAACAAACAACTCGAGTTAGATCAACTTGAAAATATTTTCAAGGAAAAACTTCGTTATGAAATGCACGATATTCGAGCTAAATTTCGTCATGCTCAAGATTACGATTCCAATGGACGAATTTCTCAACAAGCTTTACATCATATCATTGCTTCGACTTTTGGAACACAAATTCAAATTTCACCTCAACAAATCGATCTTCTTCTACAACGATTTCATTTGAATCATTTACCCAAAGTGACTTTCGATCAATTGTTATCCAATGTTCTCATGGATCAACCTTCTTCTTCTTCGTATGCTCTTTCAAGACAATCATCATCATCATCATTACCATCATCACCCGTTCAAACAAATCAATCTCTCGTTTACAAAAATGCATCACAACTATTTTTTATTCTCAAAGAAAAATATCGAACAAAGTTTGTCTCTTCTTTTATTTTTCATTTCGATTTGATTGTTGAACAAACACGTACGTAGAGATGCGGATCTAATTGCAATTTGTCCATCATTGAACGGAGGCGAACCAAAGAAAATGTTCAAAAATCAATTTCATAATGATTTAATTGACATGGGATTCAAAATCAATGACAGAGAATTCGATAAACTATGGGACAAGTAAAAACATTTCACAAACAAATAAACAAATTTTATTTTGTTTTCGAAAATAAAAAAGATTTGATCCTGATGGATTTCATGTGATCGACGAAGATCGATTTGTGAAACGATTACAAAGTGAAGATCATTCAGAGAAATTATCGAAAAGTTTGACAAGTGAAACCCAAGATCAACAAGCAGCGATTCTACGAAGTTCATTTGTCAAATCTTCGTCTCAATCAAATCGAATTCACAGTTTCACTTTGTTTTTCATTTTTTTGTTTTTTCAATGCGAATTTGATTTCGTTTTAGCTGCGAGAAATCAATTAGACGAAGAACAAATTCGAAATTGGCTCAATTATAAATTTCCTCAAGGTTTTTCTCAACTCGAACAATCTCTCGAAAATGTTGACGAAGACCAAACAGGATTCGTAAGATGATTCAACGACACATTTCAATACAAAACAAAAACGATTTTCTTTAAAAAAAAAAGATTTGCGAAGAAGATTTTCTCGACGAATTGAAATCGTTTGGAGTTATTCTTGAAAAACATCTTTTCGAATTCTTTCTCAAACGATTAAACATCGATTTGTCTTCAACAAACAAAATGATTCCTTATCAAAAATTGATTCTTCTCTTTCAACAAATTATTTATCAAAACACAACTCACAAAGCCAATTCGTAGGATTTCTTTTCGAATTCTCTTTTCTCTGCATTCGTTTTTTTCTTTTCTTTTTCAAAAGACAAACCGATGAAAGTCGTCAATCGGCGCTGGAAAAACAAATCGAAAGTTTAATCGAAAAGAATTTCGATGAAGTTTTGTCTAAAATGAAACGATTGGATCGATCGAATGTCGGAACAATTGAACTCAATGAAATGAGATCGATTATCGAAGATTTACTTGAATTTACATTGAGACCTGATGAATTCTTTCATTTAGCCAAATCATTTCCTCAAGATCAATATCGACACATTTTTTATCACAAATATTTAGACAAAATTCGACGAAAATCAAAAACTATTTCCAACGACAAACAACGACACAAATCCGCTTTGTATTCTCAATTCTTCATTTCGAATTTGAAAATAGAATTTTTTGTTTTGTTTTGAAGAATTCCTCAGTGGGATTATATGAGATCGAGTAATATCAAAGAATCTCTCAATCAACAACTTCATTCAAGCAAAAACAAACAAAAATTGTCGACAATCGAACAAAATCATCAACCTACAACTCGAACAATTCAACAACTTCGACAAATTCTCGAAGATCTAATTCGAAATCGTTACAAAGACATTGAAGAACAATTTCAAAAACTCGATCGAAATTCGTACGGCGAACTAAATGAAGATCTTCTCTTCAAACTATTTCAAAGGTTTCTTCTTCTTTTTGAAAGTTAAACAATTGATTTGAATCATATTTGTAGTTTAAACGTTCGTCCATCGATCAACAACAATGAAATCATGTTAATTCTCTCGAATTGTCATTTAAAAGAAAATGGAAAATTAGATTTCTATCAATTTCTTCGTGAATTCGGTTACAAAAAGCAAGACGCACATTTTCCGAATGCGAAACAAAATCCACCGAAGAAAGGCGATTCGGATTTTCTGTTAACATCAAGAAAACTGTACGGTGATTCAGTTCTTGTTCATGGCACTGCACTCAACGCAATTCGATCGAATTGGGACGATCTGAAAAGTGAATTCGTTCTGTTGGATCCCTATCGAACAGGTTTCATTCAACCCGAAGAATTCGATGATATTCTTCAAGAACTTTGTCCTGCTGTCAATCAACAAGATCTCGACATGTTCCGACATAAATTTCAAACGAAACACGATTCTCGAATAAATTACGTTCGATTTCTTCGAGTTCACGTACCTTACGCAGATCTTATCGATGAAATTGACGAATCACCGACAACAAACAATTCAAATCCAATTGCAGTTCCATCGACTGATCTTCTCACTAAAATCAAATCGACTTTACTCGATCGAAAAAAACAATTACGACGAGCTTTCAAACAACGAGATCAAACCAATTCAGGTTTCGTTTCCATTTCAACATTTCGTCAACTTCTTAACGAATTCAATTGTGTTCTCAATGATGAACTTTTCTATCGATTAATTTCTCAATTGGATACAAAGATCGATGGAAATATCAATTACACTTATTTTATTCAACATTTCATTAATTAAAAACAAAACAGACACGACCAAAATTTTAATTCACTAAAATGTTTTCTTATTTTTTTCTTTCTCGATGAAAATTTCAAATAAAATAACTCGTCTGACTCTCTCTCTCTCTCTTTATCTTAGTTTTTTTTCCTCGAGCAAAGAAGAAAGAAAAAAAAAAAAAGCAAATTAATTTATTCGAATGTAGGTGTAACATGAAAAGTGTTTATCTGCGAAGAGGAAAAGACGACAGATTGTCAAATGAAATGTCTGTGTGATGATGACACGGTGATTAGAATTTGTCACGTAAACACGAGATCTCAAGTCATTTACTTAATCGAAACTATTGAAAATGTCGATGTTGTTCAAAGTTGGTATTGGATTATTTCTTGGTTTCATCGCTTGTCTCACTTCCATCGGCAATTTATTTGTTCTTTGTGTTTTCTATTACGAAAAGAAACTTCGAACAATCAATGGTTTGATTTCCGTCTCCAAGTTCAATTCTAAAGAAAAAATGTTTTTTTTTATTTTTTGTTTTGAAAGATTATTTCATAATGAACATGGCCATTGCTGATTTCCTCGTTGGATCATTTTGTATTCCATTCTATATTCCATATTGGTTGCTTTTATTTTCTTTGCTTTTTGCTTGATTGACTTCTATTTTTAGTTTAAAACGCATCTGGCCATTTGGAAGATATTTCTGTAAAATTTGGGTAAACAAAAAGAAAAAGAAAAAGAAAAAGACGAAAAAGTTTGATTTGTTTTGTTGTTAGTTAACAATCGATGATATGTCGACGATGGCAAGTGTAATCAATATCTTAGCTATAAGTATCAATCGATATTGGTTAATAGCGTATCCGATTTCGTATAGAAAATATATAAAACAACATTTTGTTTATGTTGTAATGATTTCCATTTGGTTGATTTCATTTCGTAAGTAAATCGATTTTGGAGAAAGAAAAAGAGGAAATGAAGTTGTGTTATTGTTCAAGTAAATTTTGCTCCAGGAATTTGGTTGATGAATTTGTTTTGGAAAGAAAAAGAAGATGTGTTGAATTGTATTGGTGATTATAATGATTCGTTTGTTTACATGTTAATAGCTCAATTTAATTATTTTGTTTGTCCATTTATTTTGTTATGTATTTTGAATATATTGATAATGTTTAATATTTGGAAACGAACAAGAAAAATGAAACGTCTTCGATCGAGTCAACTCAATCGAAATCTCAGTCAAATCCGACGATCTCAATCGTCAATTAATCCTGAATGTTCACCGATCTTTCAAACGAAACAACATTCGACTCATCACAATCTGTAGGACACTTTCTTCTTCTTCTGCTATTAAAATCCAATTGATTTGTTCTAATTTTGCAAAAGATGTTGTCCCGAATTGGAAACAACAACAACTTGTCGAAATTCAATTCCTCGACGAATTTCTCAATTGTCGAACGAATTTGTTCGACATACGAAACGAGATCTTCGAATCAATCGAGATCGTAAAACAGCTCGATCGTTATTTATTTTAGTTTTAGTATTTTTAATCTTTTTATTTCCGTATGTAAGTTGTTCAATAATAAAAACAGCTGGTTTTGCAATATCTCCGTTGTTATCCGAGATTTGCTTTTGGTTATTATGGTTCAATTCAGCGTTGAATCCATTTCTTTATCCATTCATTCAAACCAAATATCGTAAAGCTTATGTCAAATTATTTTCTTCGATGCGTCGACACCAATCACAATAAATCAATTCAAAATATTTTTATTTTCATTTGCCGATTTTAATTCCAGGCAAAACAGAAACAACAAAAACTAGAAAAAGAACACATCTCGAATATTTGTCAATTAATGAAAATGTTTTGCACAAATCGATGGATTTGACTTGTTGGTTTTCGTTCGATTCAAATATTTCTAAAGACAAATATTTCCGTGAAATTGAAAATGAAATCGATCGAATTGTTGTTACTGAAAATATTTGTTGAATCGATCGATTGATTTCAACGGATAACGATTCGATTTCATCTTTTCGTTTCGATTCCTTTTTTGCTGAATATTCAATATAACCAAATGATTCTGAAATTCAAATAAAATCTTTTTTCTTTTTTTTTATTTCTTCGATTTACTTAGAAAATCCATATCACATTCATCTTCTGCTTTTCTCTTCAATAAATTCATTTTCATTTAGATTTTCAAATAAAAAACAAACAAACTTCGATCTTCTTGTAATTGTGTCGTTTTCTAAATAAAAAAAAAAGAATCGATTTGAAATGAAATTTGTAAAGTAAAAATAAGTTAACTGTCTTTCATAAGGATGAAAACGACTTGGTCTGGGTCGTTTGACTTCGTTGATTTGTTGTAAATTCGTTGATTGATCTGTTTTCGTTGGTTGAACAACATTTTCCAAAGATAAATTATTGACTGGATCGATTAATTCGAAACTATCGGTTGATTTCGGACTTTGAGCAAGAATTAATTCGTAGAATTTCCCCATTTTCTGTTTGTCGTGTTCGAATGAATTTTGAACTAAGAAAAGAGAAAAGAATAAAGATCGAGTGACATCTTTTCAAACGTCGTCATTCTTTTCTTCTTTCTCAACCAAAGTAAACGAATGTTTCCATGAAAACCAACGGGAGAATGTCATCTCTCTTCGTGTTTCACTTTATTTTTTTCTTTCTCTTTCAATTTCACCCAAAATTCATGTCAATTGATTTTCAAAAAAATTTTCCAAAAATCAAAAAGTTCGTTTGTTTTTCTTTTTTTTGAAATAAAATGTCAGTGGCACAATTGTTGATTTTAGTGAAGGACTTCATTCTCGTTTAACACCTTTTGAAAAATTGCCTCGAATCGGTAAATCGTCGGAGTATGATCCACATCCTCCGAGTGTCAATCCACCTAAAACAATCAATCCAAGATTGAAATTAAAACAATCACAAAGTCAAAAGATTGAAATTGCAATTAAATTAAATGACGGTCGTCGTTTACAAACTCAAGTCAATGAACATGATCAAATCTCCAAATTAATTCAATTTCTTCAACGAGAAAATTTTCAATGGGAAAATCATTTTTATTTTTCAACAAACGAATTTCCTAAACGAGAATTTAAACAATTTCATTTAACTTTTAATCAAGCCAAGATTTTAACACGAACTCTTCTTTTTCTTGATCGAGAATAAATTTTGTTTTTGTTTGTCTATTTGAGATGGATTTCGAACGTGAACATTCGTCTGTTGATTATTATCGACAATTATTGAAAAGTGCCAAAGTTTTTCTCACTGAAATTCCGAATGAAAACTCAAGTAATCGAAGTCGAAATGAAACTCGTTCGAAATCTTCGTTTTCTTCATCGTTTCCAACGAATTCCATTGCATCAAGTCCAATTCCTCCTCCTCCGTCGTCTCAATGTGCGATCGACGAACAACTTCACGTCACACGACAATCGTGTCATCAACGACTTCTCACTTGTTCAAGAAAGAAACTTCGTCTCTTAGATTTACAAGAACAAGTTCGATCTTCTTCTTCTTCTTCTTTGAATTCAATTCAATAGAAGATTTCTCGTTTTAGAATGACAAAAGACATTCTGGTTTTCAATCATTTATTCAAAATCTGAATCAAAAACGTTCGTCGAATATTTATCGATATCAAATTGAATTACGAGAATATCTTTTCAAACGACTTGAAACCGATCGATTGAAACAAGAACTTCATCTTCTCAATCAAAAGTTGATTTTCTTCGTTTGACTTCAAATGAAATTGTTTGTTTTTTCTTTTGGTTAGAATTGACGAATTAAAACGAGCGAAACTTCCTTATTATCCAATAATTGAAATCGTTCAAAAAGCAATTCCATTATTTCCTCCTGGAGCATTACAACCTGGTTCAGATGGTCTCAAAAGTTTAATGTTAAGATATCAAACTTTACTTGAAACTAAACAACAATTTCAACGACGAGATTATACAAAAGAAGTTCGTCGTTTTTCTTCTTCTTCTTCTTTCAATGAAAATAAAGTATTTCGAATAGAAATTACAACGAAGACAACAATTTCAAGAATTAATCGTTCAACATAACACTCGTATTGCCAAACTAAGTACGAGAATAGCACAATTACATGACAAATGCAATTCTCTGCAAACAAATCAATCCAATCAAGAAGATTTATTCGTTTCAAAGATCGATGTTCTTCGACTCAATGTTCGTTTGTTTTTTTCTCGACTGACAACTAAAAAAGAAGTATTGTTGTTGTTTTCGTAGACAACAATCAAAAGTCAATTAGAATCGAGTATTCATTCGCTTTACGATCGTTATCGTCTTTTTTATCAAATGGAAAATGAACAAGAATTAACAACGATTGAACAACTAAGATCAATTCAGGTTCGATTCTTTCATTTTCGTTATTTGTTAAGAAATATTTTCGATGTTTTTTTAGGAATATATTTTGTATAAAAGCGATATTTTACAACGAGCAAAAGCGATAAAAACAATTTGAATGTTTGTTAAATAAAATTTGTACTGAAATAAGCGTCATCTATTTTGTTGAATGTTTCCTATTGGTTGAAAAGAAAAGAATTTGTTAGTTAGTTTGTTAGAGAGAAAATAGAAAAGAGATAAGACGAAGTGAGAATATAAAAATGCAGAATGTTCTTCGAAAGAGTTTATTAAAACGCGAGAAATGTTATGAAGATAATATTTGTCCACGATGGTTGTTAAATATTTTACCAAATCGAATAAAATCCATTGAATTAATCGAAGAAAATGAAGATCAATCGAAAGTTGTTGTCGTCGATTTGTTTCCTTTCGAAATGAATAATGGAATTCCTCAATTGACTTCGAAAGTAACGTGTGAAAATCGAAATGTTCATTTCGAATATCCAAATGAAATTGCCAACGAAAATCAATCATTCGAAAATTCGTTTCAATTTCTTTATTCACCATCGAATCAACAGTTGAACTTTCTATTCAACAAATTCAAAGACAATTTTCAATCGAATTTCGATGAAATTGATCAAGAAATCAACGAGAACAAATGTTCGCAAACGAATTGTTCGATTCGACGAATTCCTTTGACTGACTTTTGTGAAAAACATTTAATTGAAAATGATCGCAAACAAATTCTTTTCTCTGAATGTCGTTTTTGTCAACAATCTCATTTTGAGAAAGATAACAAAAATCTTCTTCACTTTTGTTCTTATCAAATCTAAGTTAACTTTTGTATATTTCTTTCAGAGAACAAAAGAAGTGTGTTTATCTTTTCGAAGTAATGGCGTCAATCTTTCGTAGTGAAGAAATGACGTTATGTCAACTGTTTCTTCAACCAGATGCAGCTTATTCGTGTATTTCTTCTATTCAAATATTATTTTTTTATCTCGAATAAACTTTAAACGAACTCAACGAAAGTCTTTCGATGAGATTTGTGAATAATTAAATAGCTGAATTAGGAGAATTGGGAATTGTTCAATTTCGAGATGTAACAAATCGATTTTCAACTTTTCATTTTTGACGAATTTTGTCATTTAGTTAAATCCAAATGTCAATTCATTTCAAAGAAAATTCGTCAATGAAGTTCGACGATGCGAAGAAATGGAACGAAGAATTCGTAATTAAATTGATTCATTTTCAGTTTTGAAATCGAATTTTGTTTTTTAAAAAAAGGTTTTATCGAAAGTGAAATCAAAAAAGATGAATTAACAACTCACGAACCGGAACAACAAATCGAAGCACCAAAACCACGAGAAATCATCGATCTCGAAGTAAATTCATTTCTGTCCGAAAACCTTGTACATTTTTCTGTGAATATCATTTTGAAAAGGCTGTTTTGGAAAAATTGGATCAAGAATTAAAAGAAATCAATACAAATGCCGATGCTCTTTTGAAAAATTTCAATGAATTAACTGAATTACGATACAATCTTTCAATGACACAAAATTTCTTCGAACAAGCTCGTCCTGAAGCTGCAAATCTTCTTGAAAACAATACAACAGGCGAACTCGATTTCAACGAACAAAATGTAACAACAGCTTCATCGGGAATGAAATTAGGATTTGTCAGTGGAGTTATTCTTCGTGAACGAATGGCTTCATTCGAACGAATGTTATGGCGAGTCTGTCGAGGCAATATTTTCTTGAAACAAGCAGAAATTCCTGAATTAATCGAAGATCCCGTTTCAGTCTGTTTCTTTTCTCTTCTCTTTCGTTTTTTTGTCAAAATTCGTCTGTTGTTGTTTTAGGGAGAAAAAATTCATAAATCGGTGTTTGTTGTTTTCTTTCAAGGTGAACAATTGAAAACTCGTGTTCAAAAGATTTGCGAAGGTTTCCGTGCGAATGTTTATCCATCGCCTGAAAATCCAAATGAACGACGTGAATTAACAATGGGCGTTATGACTCGTCTCGAAGATTTAAAAGTTGTTCTCAAACAAACTCAAGATCATCGATCGAAGATTTTATTTGATGCTTCAAGAAAAATTCGAACTTGGCAAATAAAATTACTTAAAATCAAAGCGATTTATCACACGATGAATATGTTTAACAATGATGTCGCAAGAAAATGTCTCATTGCTGAATGTTGGGCACCCAATTCTAAAATTGATACCGTTCAATTAGCTTTACGTAAAGGATCAGAAACAAGTGGAAATAGTTCAGTAACATCAATATTAAATGTTGTTGAAACACACGAACAACCGCCAACATATAACAATTTAAATAAATTAACACAAGGCTTTCAAAATCTAGTCGATGCATATGGTGTAGCGACATATCGTGAGATCAATCCAATGCCATTCGTTGTGATAACATTTCCATTTCTATTCGCTGTGATGTTTGGTGATGCTGGACATGGAGTTATCGTTGCTTTGTTTGCACTTTGGATGATTGTTAAAGAACAAAGTCTCAAAGATAAATGGAGAAATCAAGAAGTTTGGACAATCTTTTTCGGTGGAAGATATATTATTTTTTTCATGGGTCTTTTTTCAATTTATACGGGTTTCATTTATAATGATGTCTTTTCCAAATCAGTCAATATCTTTCAATCACAATGGAAATCTGGTTTCGAGTAAATATTTTCTCTTCTCTTTTATTGACAAACTAAATGTTGACTATTTAGTGATTCAACGTTGAATAAAAGTGAAGCAGTGATGTTGGAACCAACACCATATAATTATTCGAATAGTTCAGAATATAAACAAATGTATTCGGGAAATCCGTATTACATGGGACTTGATCCAGTTCGGTTTTTTGTTTCTTTTTTGTCTTTGAATTTGAATTGAATGTTGTATTTTGTTGAAAATAGATTTGGGCATTATCGGACAACAAAATCACGTTTACAAATTCAGTGAAAATGAAATTTGCAATTATCATTGGAATTGTTCAAATGGGTTTCGGTGTTTTATTAAGTGTTGGAAATCATTTGTAAAAATCTTCTTCAATTGAATTCAATTGATTTGATTTGATTTGTAGATATTTCAAACATTATTATGGAATCTTCGTTGAATTTCTTCCTCAAATCACATTCTTAGCATGTATTTTCTTCTATTTGATCATATTAATCTTTAGTAAATGGGTGACATATGATGGTAGTCGTGCAACAGATGCTCCATCACTTCTAATTCGTAAGTAAATCATTGATTTGTTTTGTGTTTGAAGAGAAAATGGTTTTTGTTTTGTTTTATGTGAATAGATTTGATAAACATGATGTTATTATCGTATCCTGATCGTAAAACACTTCCAACGAGTTCATGGACATTTTACGATGGTCAACAAACAATTCAAACAGTTTTAGTTTTGATTGCTGTGTTGTGTATTCCTTGGATGTTATTAGGCAAACCGATTTATATTATTATTCAACGAAAGAAAAAAGCTCAAGTAAATAAATGATTTTCAAGTGTTGTTGTTGTTGATATGAATTGATATTTTAGCATGGTGAACGCTTAACTGAAGAAGCGAGTAATGGTGGTGATGGTGATGGTCATCATCATGAAAAAGAAGCTGAAATGAGTGAAGTTTGGGTTGAACAAGGCATTCATACGATTGAATATTTTCTTGGTTGTATTTCTCATACAGCATCGTATCTTCGTCTTTGGGCTTTGTCTTTGGCTCATGCACGTTCGTAGTTGTTCGATGTTCATTGAAATCAATTGAATTGAAATGAGATTTGTTTAGAATTATCTGAAGTATTATGGGGAATGGTGTTTAAAATCGGTTTATCAATGGATGGTTATGGTGGATGTATTGGAATGTTTATTGTTTTTATGCCTTGGTCAACATTAACTGTTTTCATTTTACTTTTAATGGAAGGTTTATCAGCATTTCTTCATGCTCTTCGTCTTCATTGGTAAAAAAGAAAACTTTCTTTTTTTTTTCTTCGATAATTTTCTATATTTGATGAATTATTTTTTTAGGGTTGAATTTCAATCGAAATTTTACAAAGGCGAAGGTTATCCATTTGCTCCATTTTCATTTCAATTGATTCTTGATGAAATTCCAGCGGAGGGTTAATTTTTATTCTTTTTACTTTGATTCAAATGAATTTTGATGATTAAATAAAATAAAAAGAAAGAAGAGAAGAGAAGAGAGAGAAGATTGAATCTGTTCATTGAAGTGTAACAACGAGTGCATATGTATGATTAAAAGTGATCCATTAAGAAAAATGTTTCATTTGTCATTTTGATAAGTTTGGTTGAAAAGAGAAAAGTAAATGTTTGTAAAATGATAAATGTGAACGAAAAGATGCAGACATGGTTGTTTAATCAATGAATAAGTGAATGGTCACGGTTGTCATCTCAAATCTAGATGACAATGTTTCAAAATCGAATCGATCGATGACCTATTCATATACATTCAGTTAAATAACAACGAATATCTATTGTTTCGATATCATTACGAGCGAACAGGAGAGAAAGAGAGAGAAAAAGAGAAAAAGAGAGATGAACATTGAACATACGTGGGTGAATGAATGAATGAATAGAGAAAAGGAGAGTGAAACTGTTTATTGAAGCGTAACGTTGCCCTCAACGCAAAAGTATATAGATAAATATAGTAAAGTCTCATATTCATTTCATTTGTACTTTGTCGATAGTTGAATTACACATCTATTCTATTCTTTTCTTTTTCTTTCTTTCTTTTTTTTGTTTGTTCAATTCAAATGGGTCTCTTCGGTAATAAACGTGAAAAATCTGAGAAAGTCGACAAATATGAATATCATGCTTCAAGTAAAGGTGGTCGACCAGGTGGTTATGGTCCACCAGCATTATTAGGTGGTGGATATTTCGGAGGTAATCCATCTTATTTCGATGGATTTAGTCAAGTAGCTCCATCATCTCAAACTGGTAAATCAAGTAAATATGCCAATGGTAATAAGAGTTTATATGGTGGTGTTGATCCAATGCAACAAGCCATGTTATTACCACCATCATCACCAGCTGCATTACAAGCTCAAGCTGCAGCCATGTTTTCAATGCAACAATATATGCAACAACAAGGACAAGGAGCACAATTTGGCGGCATTCTTCCTCCAATTCAAATGCCATTAAATGTTGCTCAACAAACAGGCATTTTACCAGCACAATCTCAACCATTCTATGGTGCCTATCCGGGCCAACAACCATCAACAGCAACACCATTTGTCGATCCAAATAATGTTCAATTTGGTCAAATGGTTGGTCAACCAGCACAACAACCAGGTGCATTTGCTCCCTACCAACAACCGAATTTCTATGATCCAGCAAGTGCATCAGCTTATCCAGCTCCATATGGTTATATGCCATCTGCTTTTTAGAATCAATTTTCTCTAGATTAACATCCTCTCTCACCCTCAAAAAACAAAAAACAAACTAGATTCAATAGTGTGAGCTCTTCTTTTAACATTTTTTTGTTTTTTTTCTTTTGTGTTTATGTATTAGTCAATCATGCGAGGATATGAATTGAGATATTTCAATAAAAATTAAATTGTTGTCCGGACATCAAAGACGTCTTATCCTTATTTATTTATTTATTTATCTCGTTCATTTTCTTTTTCTCTTTCTCTTTTTCGATCTCATTGTAGTCTTTCATTTTCATTTCATTTTTATGTTTTATTCATTTACATTTGCTTCTCTTTAACATTGATCTATCTTCTCTCGTTTATTATCAAACAAAAAAAAAACAAAAAAAAACAAAACGAAAATAAATTCTGAAGAGAATTGTTGGTCACACTTCAATTTATTTTCTCTTTTTCATTATTTAATTGATAAACGGAAAGAAACAATGACATTCAACACCCTCGTCAAAGAGAAATTTTCGCGTTTGATCTCAGTAAAACGATCGGCATTGATTCAGAATAGGATAAACATAAATTAGTTTGTATATTGATTTGTCGATAGATCATATTCAAACAATTCTTTCTTAGTCAAACACATTTGTAATTCATTTGTATGTATCCTCACTATCATACAAATCATAATCGGAATTAGTTTTATTTTAAAATAATTGATGAACATAACGTTGACAGATATGAAATTTAAACCGATTTTCAAAATATAAAAATATCAAATCAGGAATGCTTGAATCCGAAGGAAAAAAGAAACATTACAACCCAGATCTATTTTATCATTTGTGCTCCAATTGTTCTAAATGATGATGGAGCTATTTTCTAAATAAAACAATTTTTATCAATAAATAACAAAAAAAGTTTTTACCGTATGATCAATATTGTTGGCGTAATGGTACGAAGCCATAGCGCATAGTGACCGTGAAAATAAAGCAATAATGTAACTTCTATATTGGTCATTGTTTAGAATCCAACAATGCATCGTATATAATGGCGTCACCACATGTCATCGATTTACAATATCTAAATTCTGAAAATATGTTAGATATTTCATGTTATATAAACTTTAATATTCGGCATAACAGTAGCTTAATATTCGATCAGCTCACAAAAAGGCTTTATGTGAATGAAGCAGGTGAAAAAATAACGTGTTGTAGAACAAAACGTATGATAAATAATTGCACAAATATATTTATCTCGTATTTTTTGTCTTGATGTTTCTCTTGTAAAATTGTCTGTTGTCATTCTTAAAGTGTCATAAAAGTATTGTTAATTGATTTAAGAATTGATTCACAAAACTAACTCCTGTTTTCGTTAATCGAGTGAAACCAAATGAGAATATTGCACAATTTCATACCATTGAATATCATCACATAAATGATTGTCATCAATCAATCGTTTGAGTAATGGAACTGATTGAGATATTCGAAAGAAGAATAGATTCGATCAATGTTAATTCAACTATCAAACATTCAATATTATTTTGAATATGAGGTCATATCAATTTACAAAATCGATCAATTGTATTTTCATTATCAAAAATATATTAGAATATGCTTTTTGTCTCAGGTTAAATAAAAATCCAGAGTTCTTTGACGA